>Ga0208297_1000326_pt1 | contig 112155 bp, 100 predicted proteins | sample LMS_cellobiose_e_FD_187367 | JGI IMG/M metagenome (GOLD analysis project Ga0208297, IMG submission 187367) | Rumen-fistulated moose microbial communities from Alaska, USA - LMS_cellobiose_enrichment (SPAdes) (version 2) | ecosystem: Host-associated > Mammals > Digestive system > Stomach >... | reverse complement strand
GCAGATTTTCGGGCTTTTTTGGCACCCTCGGCGCGATTCGAACGCGCGGCCTTTCGCTTAGGAGGCGAACGCTCTATCCTGCTGAGCTACGAGGGCATAGTGTTCAATTGTGTTTAGACCTTCCGCTTTTTGCGAAAAAGTGGGCACTCGAGTAGGACCTTAGGAGGCGAGTGCTCTATCCGGCTGAGCTACGTGGGCGTATGCAAAATATTCACTTTTCAACCGCTTCCTGAGCCCATTTGGCTACCAACCGAGTGTGGGATTAGGAGGCGGCCGCTCTATCCTGCTGAGCTACGTGGGCATGTAAGAACTTGTCGGGCAGATGCCCCTCGTCCACCGGCGGCGGGCAAGGGGCATTATAGCACATTACTCGCGAATTTCAACCCTTTCTGCGATACTGGATGACCTCCGCCATGACGCTGACGGCGATTTCCGCCGGGGTTTCGGCGGAAATGGAGAGTCCGATGGGGCAGCACACGGCCTTGAGCTGCTCCATGGGGATTCCCTCCTCGGCGTGGAGGCGCTCATACAACGCGTCCCGCTTGGAGCGGCTGCCAATCATGCCAAGATAGAAGGGCCGCTTCTTCAGCGCCCAGCGGAGCACCGTCTTGTCATAGGCGTGGCCCCGGGTCATGATGACCACATAGCTGTTTCCGTCCACCGGGAAATCCGGCATATGCTCAAAGTCCTCGATGACGGCGCAGTCACAGTCCGGAAAGCGGGTCTGATTGCAGAAGTCCGCCCGGTCATCCACCACGGTGATGTGGAAGCCGCAGTTTGACGCCACCTTCGCCACCTCGCAGGAGACGTGCCCTGCGCCGAAAATGAACATTTGCGGCGCGGAGCCCACATCCTGAGAAAAGCAGCGGAAGCCGTCCATGCTGTCGCCGTGGATGGCGGCGCGGATGGGACTCTCCAGCATCTGCCTCACGAAGTGCTGATTGCCCCGGAAGGAGCCCACGATGCGCTCTCCCCCCACGTTCACGCAGAGCTGGAAGGGCAGGTCGCTGCCGGGGTTCTCATCCAGGATATAGAAGATCCAGGCCGGGACCCCCTCCTCCTCCGCCCGGGCCGCCGCTGCCAGCGCGTTCCGGTAGGAGGGCTCCATGTAAGCCAGCAGCACTTCGCAGACCCCGCCGCAGATGAGCCCCGCCGTGGCCGCCTCGCCGCCGCTCATGTCATAGTGCATGATGACGGGGCGGCGGTCCCGGAGCACCTTGCTCCGCGCCTCCGCGATGACGCCGGCCTCCATTCCGCCGCCGCCGATGGTGGAAACGATGCTGTCCTCCAGAATCAGCATTCGGCTCCCGGCGCTGCGCGGCGTGGACCCATCCTGGGAAAGGATGGAAGCCCAGACAAACGGAGTGCCCGCCTCGCAGAGAGCCGCCGCCTCGGAAAAAATCGAATTCATCCTGTTTTTTTCCTCCGATTACTTTTATTCTTTTGTCCGTATCATATCGCCCCGAAGCGTCAAATGCAAGAACGGGATTTTCTTTGTGTTTTTGTCCAAGTTCGAGCTTGACATAATCCGGCTAATCAGATAAAATAACAAGGATAATATATAAGGACTTAGGGGAAGTTCCTTGGGCCGTTTTGGGCCCTATATATTTTCTATCATTTTTACTGGAGGTAAACCGAAAAAATGCAGTGGTGGTTATGGATGATCATCATGATCGTGGTCGCCGCCCTCATGTTTTTCCTCGGGTTTACCTACCGCAAGAAAGTTTCGGAACGTGAGATCTCCAGCGCGGAGGAAGAGGCCAAACGCATCATCAATGAGGCCATCAAGACCGGGGAGAGCAAGCAGCGGGAAGCCCTGCTGGAAGCCAAGGAAGCCATCCACAAGGAGCGCACCGAATACGAGCGGGAGGTGAAGGAGCGGCGCAGCGAACTGCAGAAGCAGGAGCGCAGGCTCCAGTCCAAAGAGGAAAACCTGGACAAGAAGACCGACAACATCGAGAAAAAGAACGAGCAGCTCACCAAAAAACTTGCCGAGGCGGATGCCGCCCGGGAAGAAATCAAGCTTATCAAGCGCAGCGAGCTGGAAATGCTGGAAAAGATTTCCGGCTATACCCAGGAAGAAGCCAAGGATTACCTGATCCAGGAAATCGAGTCCGAAGTGACCCACGAAAAGGCCATGAAGATTAAGGAGCTCGAGGCCCGGTTCAAAGAGGAAGCGGATGAGAAGGCGCGGGAATACATCACCCTCGCTATCCAGCGCTGTGCCGCCGACCATGTCGCCGAGGCGACCGTCAGTGTGGTTCCCCTGCCCAATGACGAGATGAAGGGCCGCGTGATCGGCCGGGAAGGCCGCAACATCCGCACCATCGAGACACTCACCGGCGTCGACCTCATCATCGACGACACGCCGGAGGCCATTACTCTCTCCAGCTTTGACCCCTACCGGCGGGAAATCGCCCGGGTGGCCCTGGAGAAGCTCATCACCGACGGCCGCATCCACCCCGCCCGCATCGAGGAGACGGTGGAGAAGGCCCGCAAGGAAGTGGAGGCCACCGTAAAGGCCGAGGGCGAGCGCGCCACCTTCGAGACGGGCGTCCACGGCATCAACCCCGACCTGGTGAAGCTCCTGGGCCGCCAGAAGTACCGCACCAGCTACGGGCAGAACGTGCTGAAGCATTCCATCGAGGTTGCCCACATCGCCGGTCTCCTGGCCGCCGAGCTCGGCGCGGATGTGACCATCGCCAAGCGGGCCGGGCTTCTCCACGACATCGGCAAGTCCATCGACCATGAGGTGGAGGGCAGCCATGTCATGATTGGCGTGGAGCTGGCGAAGCAGTACAAGGAAAGCGAGCAGGTCATTCATGCGATCCACGCCCACCACGGGGATGTGGAACCTCAGACCCTGATTGCCTGTATCGTTCAGGCCGCCGACACCATCTCTGCCGCCCGCCCCGGGGCCCGGCGGGAGAACGTGGAAAACTACATCAAGCGGCTGGAAAAGCTGGAGGAGCTCACCAACTCCTTCCCCGGCGTCGCCAGCTCCTTCGCCATCCAGGCGGGCCGCGAAATCCGCATCATGGTCAAGCCTGAGGAAGTGGGCGAGGACCAGATGGTACTTCTGGCCCACGACATCGCCCGGAAGATCGAGAGCGATTTGGAGTATCCCGGCCAGATTAAGGTCAACCTCCTGCGGGAGACCCGGGCCGTGGAGTACGCGAAATAAGCCTCAAAGACACAGACAGACGGACGCAGCCGCGTCCGTCTGTTTTGTTCTTCTGTCCCTAGTACCCCATGTCGAAGCCGGAGACCAGGCGCTGGGCATAGAGCTTTCCGGCAGTCTCCAGGGCAGGGAGCATATAATCCCGGTTAAATCGGGTCACGGGGAGGCGGTCATAGGCCCGCATACCCATGTGATCCAGGGTGGCCTCCAGCCGCCGCAGGCACTCGATGGCCCCCAGGCCCGTGCCCCCGGCGCAGGCAACCAGCAGGTTTCGCTTGTCCCGCAGCCGCCGGGCGGTGAAGGCGTCGCAGCGGCGCAGCCGGTCCAGCAGGGCTTTCATGGCCTCCGTGAGGTCGTGGAAATAGACGGCGGTAACAAAGACGATGCCGTCCGCCGCCGCCAGGCGGTCATAGACCCCGGCAAAATCATCGGGCAGGACACAGGTTCCCGCCTCCCGACATTCGCCCCAGCCGTTCCCGCAGGCCTGGCAGTGGCGGATCTCCAGCCGGTTCAGGTGGATCTCCTCCACCTCCGCTCCCCCGGCCTTCAGCCCGGCGACGAGGGCATTTTTCGCCCCGGCGGTGAGCCCCGCCTCATTGGGGGTAGACCAGAGAACCGCGACTTTTTTCATAAGGCAACTCCCCTTTTCCGTTTTCATATAGCATACCATATATCCAAACCGGAAACAAGTCCTTGCACAGCTCCCCTCCCCTGTGGTATGCTGAAACCATCAAAACAAGAATGGAGGAATCCCGCATGAGCAAAAAACTGGTGGCCTACTTCTCCGCCGAGGGCAACACAGCCAGGATTGCCGAGGCAGTGGCGGCGGCGGCCGGGGCTGACCTCTTCGAGATTAAGCCCGTGACCCCCTACACCAAGGAGGACTTGAACTGGATGGACGAAAAGTCCCGCAGCAGCGTGGAGATGAAGGACAAGAGCTTCCGTCCCCCCGTAGCGGAGAAGGTGGCCGACATGGGACAGTATGATGTCATCTACCTGGGCTTCCCCATCTGGTGGTATGTGGCTCCCACCATCGTGAACACATTCCTGGAAGCCTACGACCTCAGCGGGAAGACCGTCGTCCCCTTCGCCACCTCCGGCAGCAGCGACATGGGCGGCACGAATGATGCCCTCGCCCCCAGCTGCCCCGGGGCAAGGCTGCTCCCCGGCAAGGTGCTGAAGCGGGGCGGCAAGGCCGCCGACATCCCGGCCTGGGTGAAGGAACTGGGCCTGTAACCCTCTGGGCACAGGGGCCCCGGCAAAATGCCGGGGCCCCATTTTGTTATCCGGTTCAGCGGATGGAATCCGCCAGGATTGCCGCCCATTCCTCCAGGGGAATGGGGGCGTCCTCCCCGGTCTGATAAAACGTGGCGCAAAGCACCGTGCAGCCCCTGCGGAGGACCAAGGTGGGAAAATGGAGCTCGTTCCGATAGGCCGCCTGTTCCTCCAGTCCCAGGTCCGGCAGGGCCAGGGGCTCGTAATTCTTCCGGGCCTTGACCCGGTCCGCCCGCCGGTATTCCGCCGCGATGAGCCTGGCCAGCCACTCGCTCCGGGCGGCGAAATAATCCACATACAGCCCGCCCCGGAGGGTGGTCCCGTCCGGGCGGCTCACATCTGCGTGCTCTCTCCACTGCATGCCGGAAAGGAGCAGCGCGTTGGACCACTCGCTCACATAGTCGAAGCGGGTATCCGCCCAGGTCTCCCGGTACTCCCCCTCCGCAAAATCCCGGAGGGTTGCGAAGGGCGGAACCCCGGGGTAGTCAGAAAGGGCAACCCGGCCCTCCCGCATAATCTCGGCGTTCAGCAGCTTCAGCCCCAGCACACAATACAGGAGGAACAGGAAAAGGAATACCGCCCGGAGGCCGAAATAGCGAATCCGCCTTTTCTTCCAGTCCCTCCCGTGGTCCGGTGGGGTTCCCGCCCGCAGCTTTCGCTTCAGCCGCCGGAGATAGCCCAGCTCTCCCAGGAGACAACCCAGCGCCCCCAGGAGCACCAGCAGGAAAAGGAGGGGAACGAGCAGCCCGGAATAGGACGCAAGGAGGAGGGTGGAGCCCTTCCTAAACCACAATAGGCCACACAGCAGCCAGTAGACCAGCAGGAAGAGCAAATCGCCCCTCCGCCGCTTTTCCACCGCCCGGATGGCCAGAGCCTGAACCCGGGGGTCCGTTTCCAGCTCCCGCGCCTCCGAATCGGTGTTTCGGTAGATATAGAACTGCCCCCGCCGGTCCACATATTCCCAGCCGAAATCTTCATTCAGCTCCCGGGCTTCCCGGGAGGGAGCGCCGCTGTCGGCATCCCAGAGGCCGGCCTTTTTCTGGGCGGCTGCCAGCCGGTAGCGCACATGGGCAGGCTCCCCCCGCACAAAGGAGGCCGTGCCCAAAAAGAAGCCGTCCTTCTCCAGCATCCAGCCCCGGGCCGCCATATCCCCCAGCCAGCTCTCCATGCCCTCCACATCATAGGGCGGGCAGGGGGGCAGACGCCAGGTCCTGGTCCACGCCATTCGGGACACCCCCTTCCTCCGGCGCAAACGAGGCTGCCCTCTGCGCGTCCCGGATGCACCGGCGCAAGCGCTCCAGCTCCTGTTCATAGGCTTTTCGCCCCTCCCCTGTCAGCGCATAGGTTCGCTTGCGCCCCTCCTGGGAGACCTCCCGCAGGTAGCCCACCTCCAGGAATTTGTTCAGTATGGTATACAGGGTGCCGGGGCCAAGCTGCACCCGCCCCTCCGTCAGCTTCTCCACAAAGGCGGTGATTTCCGTGCCGCAGCGGGGGCCGGTGAGAAAGGCCATAATGCTGTAGAACATGGATTCCGTCATCAAATCCAGGGCTTTTCTGGGCATTTGCGTCCTCCAATCTCAATATCGTTTATCAATATCGTCTTTCGATATTATATCCGGGATAGCCGCCTTTGTCAAGTGCGGAGCGCGTTGGCTCCCTTTTCCCTTTACAAAACCGCCCAAAAGGTCTATAGTGATATTTAGAAAAGTGTTGTCGATTTGGAGGAAGCGCCATGTATGAGTGCCCCTATCCCCATCTCTTTTCGCCCATACAGCTGGGACGGCAGTGGTTTCGCAACCGCATCTTCGCCTCCCCCATCTCCGGGCGGAGCCTGGATTCCCTGAACCGCCCCACGGCGGAGTGCGTGGCCTTCTATGAGGAAAAGGCCAGGGGCGGGGCCGCCTCCGTCTGCCTGGGGGAGTGCTGCGTGGACAGTGTCTACGGCCGATACGGAGAGCACATGGTCCTGGCCGACGACATGCGCAACCACCACGCCATGAATATGCTCACCACCGGCATCACCCGCTACGGGAGCGTTGCCTCCGCCGAGCTGACCCACGCCGGGCTCTATGCCCACGCCTCCTTCCGGGAGGGCGGCGTCATGTACGGCCCGGTGGCGGGCGTCAACGCCATGGGCGAAGAATACCGGGAGATGCCGGAGGAGATCATCGAATACACCATACGCCGCTTTGCCGATGCCGCCGCCTTCCTCAAATCCTGCGGCTTCGGCATGGTAACGGTGCATATGGGCCACGGCTGGGGCCTGAGCCAGTTCCTCAGCAGCAAGGTCAACACCCGCACCGACCGCTGGGGCGGCAGCCTGGAGAACCGCTGCCGGATGCCCGTGGCCGTGCTGGACGCCATTCGAAAGGCCGTCGGCCCGGGCTTCCCCATCGAGGTGCGCCTCTCCGGCAGCGAGGAGACGCCCCTGGGCTATGATTTGGAGGAGGGCATCGCCATCGCGAAGCAGCTGGACGGGCACTGCGATTTGCTCCATATTTCCGCCGGTCACCACGAGCGGCCGGAGGTCTTTTGCGTCACCCACCCCTCCATTTTTTCCGAGGACAGCTGCAACGTTCGCTTCGCGGCGGCCATCAAGCCCCATGTAAAGGTCCCCGTGGCTACCGTGGGTGCCCACAGCGACCCGGAACTGCTGGAGGAAATCATCGCCTCCGGCAAGGCGGACGTGGTGGAGATGGCCCGGGCGCTGCTGGCCGACCCGCAGCTCCCCAACAAGGCCCGCAGCGGCCATGCCGGGGACATCCGTCCCTGTCTCCGCTGCCTGACCTGCTTCTCCCACCTGATTACAAACGGGCAGATTTACTGCGCGGTGAACCCCGTCATCGGCCGCGAGCTGGAAAACCGCCGGGAGCCGGCGGTGCGGGAGCCCAGGCGCGTTCTCATCGCCGGAGGCGGCATCGCCGGGATGCAGGCCGCCATCACCTGCGCCGACCGGGGCCACCGGGTCATCCTTTGCGAGAAGGGGCCGGTGCTGGGGGGCGCCCTCACCTGTGAGGAGGAGGTGCCCTTCAAAAAGAAGATCCGGGCCTATCTCGCCTATCAGCGCAGGGAGATTGCCAGGCGGGAGATCGACGTGCGCCTGAACACCCCCGTCACCCCGGCCCTGGCCCGGGAGCTTCAGCCGGATGTGCTCCTTGCGGCCCTGGGGGCCCGGCCTGCCCACCCCCCCATCCCCGGCATCGACGGGAAAAACGTGCTGGTTGCGGAATACGCCTATCAGCATGTGCCCGAAGTTGGGCAAAATGTCGTTGTCCTGGGCGGCGGCCTCGTGGGGGTGGAGCTGGCCATCTACCTGGCCGGGCTCGGTCGGAACGTCACCGTCGTGGAGATGCTGCCCATGCTCAACAACGGCGGCAATATTCTCCACCAGAACGCGCTGGACGTGGAGATCCGGGAAAAGGGCATCACCCTCTCCCTGGGCACCCGCGTGAAAAGTGTGGATGAAACGGGCGTCACCGGTGAGCGGGAGGGCGCGGAGCTCCGTTTCCCCGCCGACACGGTCATCAGCGCCATGGGGCAGCGGGCCCTGCGGGAGGAGGCGGAGGAGCTCCGCTTCTGCGCCCCGGAATTCTATGTGCTGGGTGACTGCGTGACCCCGAAAAACATTTTGCAGGCCACCGCGATGGCCGACGCCATTGCGAAGAACATATGACATATAGCATTGATTGAAAGGAGAAACACCATGAAATTCTGCCCCAACTGCGGCGCCGAGCTGCCGGAAGGCGCTCTCGCCTGCCCTTCCTGCGGCGCTTCCTTCGCCTCTGCCGCCCCCGCTGCCCCTGCAAATCCCTGGGACCACACCGCGGAGTATGACCCGGCGGATGTCTCGGAAAACAAGGTCATGGCCATGCTGCCCTACGCCGTCGGTATCCTGGGCGTCATCGTCGCCATGCTGGCCCGCTCGGATTCCCCCTATACCGACTTCCAGGTGCGGCAGTATTTGAAGCTGCTGGTCTGCAAGTTCGTTGTGGGCGTCATCTCCGCAGTGCTCTGCTTCACTTTCATTGTCCCCATCGCGGGCGGCATCTGCCTGGCCATCCTTTTTGTCATCCAGGTCATCTGTTTCGTCCGCGTCTGCCTGGGCAAGGCTGTGGAGGCCCCGATCGTCCGCAACCTGGGCTTTTTGAAGTAAAGCCTCTTCTGCTTATGGAAACACCCTCCGCCGCTTGGCGGAGGGTGTTTCCATAAGCACTCGGTTACGCCTGCTCCACGCCGGAGACCGTCATCTTCTCCAGGCGGGTGACACAGGGGATCTCGGCATCGGCATAACGCCGAACCTCTCTGGACATATACATACAGCCCAGATTCTCCGCCATGTTGCCGGAGAGAGAACCGCCCGTGACCGGGGTGACGTTCCCCTCTCCGTCGTGGTAATACCCCAGGCGAATCTCCCCGAAGATGCTGCCCGTCACGGAATCCACCTGGAAGTCCGAAAACTCCACGATCTCCAGGAAGCGCCCGCTGCGAATCTCCTCTGCGGACTTACTGCCGCCGCTCACGCTCCAGTTGGAGACCATGAAGGCATCCTCCAGGCCGAGGTATTGGGCGTACATCCGGCTGCCCACATAGCGCTGGGGAACGCTGTCCCGGATGAGCTCGGCATCCCGGATGGGGGCGCCCTCGGAATCGCAGGCGAAGTTGCTGGGGGAATTGGGCAGCTCACGAAGAGAGCGGAGGGTAATCCGGTCCCCTTCGATGGACTCTGCGATGGGCTTCCCCAAAGCGAAGCTGCTCATGCGGCGCAGGACATAGGAGGCATCCAGGTTGTCCAGCAGGTAGTTATAAATCTCCAGGGCGGCATCCGTGGAAAAGACCGCCGGCACGCTGCCCAGAGCAGGGGTTGGCCGGGCACTCAGCCGATCCTTCCCAAACTTCATCAGCTCCTCGATGTCCTGCTTTAGCTGCTCTGAATCACAGGCACCCAGCTTATAGAGGCGATAGAGCTCGATCTCGTGGCCGTCCTTGCGGGCATTGACCACCACGTCCAGCATGGAGGAGGGATAGGTCTCCGTAACATCCACGCCCTCGGAATTCACAAGGCGGCGCTCCACCTGACTGGTGAATATCTCATAGCTGTTGAGGTACTCGGTCTCTGTCTCTCGGATACCCGCCATGGTCTCAAGGAAGGCTTTTGAGGAGTCGCCCAGGGGTTCGGGCTTTGTTCCCAGGGGGGTAAAGGGCATCGGCCCGTTCAGCAGATAGGGCTTATTCTTCACCAGGCTCGCCTGGTATACCAGGTTTCCGACGATTTTTCTGAGGCTCTCCTCCGTCTCCGTGGGGGCAACCTCTGCGGAGGCCACGCCCAGTGAGCCGTCCTCTGCCTTCTTATAGACCTTGAGGGTGACGTGTTCCACATTTTTGGCCCGGTTCTGGTCCAGCCGATGACCGATGAAGTAGAACTCCCAGCCCTTGGTTTTGGTGCTGACGGCCTCCCAGGCGTCCGCGCCGCAGGCTTTCAAAACACCGATGTATTTTTCCATCATCCGAGCCTCCCCACCGTCTTGAGATACGGGCCGCCATCCGAAACTTTTACCCATTCCTTATGTCCCTTGCCGCAGCCGCCGCTGCCGAAGACGCCCCGGTCCGTGCTGGCCATGCTGATGTTCCCCAGCAGGTCGGGCACATAACCGGTCATGATGACCGGGGAGACGATCTTCCCGGTGAGCTTTCCGTCCCGGATCTCCCGGCCCATCTGCAGGATGCACTGGATGCCCCAGTGCTTGGGGTCCTCCATGCCGCTTTCCATGCCCTCCAGCAGATAGCCGAATTTCACGGAGCGGATCATGTCCTCCAGGCTGTCCGTGCCGGAGTCAAAGATGGTGTTGGTCATACGGGTATAGACCTTGTGCTCAAAGTTTTCCCGCTTGCCGTTGCCCGTGGGTTTTGTGCCCAGGCGGAGGGCGGAGATGGCATCGCAGATGCCGGCCTTGAGGATGCCGTGCTCAATTTCGACCACATCCCCGGCAAGGGTGCCCTCGTCATCGAAGGCATAGCTGGTGACGTCTTCCGCGCAGAGGGCGCCCTCATGCATGGTGACGAGGTCGGAGCCCACCCGCTTGTCGATATAGTCCGCCCCCAGGGCCCGGCCCTTGACGAACATATCCATCTCCACGCCGTGGCCGAAGGCCTCGTGGGCGATGAGACCGGTGACCTCCGGGGAGGTGATGATCTCATATTCCCCGGGGACAATGCGCTCGGCATCCAGCATCTGCTCCGCGTCCCGCACGGCCTCCTCCACCTTGTCGGAGAGCTTGGCGAACACCTCCGGGCCGCCCAGAGCAGACATGCTCCGGTAGCCCATCTTGTTCTGCCCGTCCCGGCCCACAATGGCGGCTACCATGCCTTCGCTGTACACATAGCTCTGGCGGAGACAGCGGTTTTTGGTGAGGAACAGCTTGCAGATATGGGTGGACTGAGCGCGGGCCATGCAGTCCAGCATATGCTCCGAGAGGCCCATCCCCTTGTCCGAGATGGCGGAAAGCCGTTCCACCAGGGCGGGAAGCTCGGCCTCCTCCGGGAGCTGCCCGGTCTCCTTCTCCACCAGAAGCTCCAGGGGTTCATCGCTGAGGGCAGCTGTCTCGTAGACCTGGCAGCCGGTGGCCTTCAGCAGCTTGAGCTGCTGTGAGAGGGCTTCGCCGATCTCAGCGGCGGCAAGCTCCGGGTGCCGGGCATCAAAGCGGTCCAGGGCGTATTCGCTGTAAAGTCCGTCCCGGCGGACACGCACCACCGTGCCCCGCTCGGTGGTCATGGTTTTGTTCCCCACGGCCTTGGCGTGCTGGGAAATGTTCACCGTGAGCCCCTTGGAATCCGTGGAGAGCACGCTCACATAGTCATAGTCCGGCTCCAGCAGCTCAATGAGCCTCCGAAGTCCCGGCAGCAGCCCGTTCAGGTATTCCGAAAAGGGTGCTTTCATATTTCTTCCTCCTTCTTCTCCAGAGTGTAACTGTCGATCCGGTAACCGGTATACGGAAAACAACTTTGTTCTCCGCCTTGAACCGATCGGGTCCTATTATACACCGTTTTTCCATCCTGTCCATCATATCCCGCTGAGTTTTGCCCGCACGGTCCCGGGGCGCGCATCCATTTTCTTTCTTTGCGGTTTCGTATTATCTTGCCTTGGGCGGAAGAATGGCGTAGAATATGGCCGCGAGCAGAAGGCAAGGGCGCGGGACGCGCCGGATCCCGCTCCATCTCTCCCCCAAGGAGGCACCTATGGCAAAAACAAAAGACCGCATCGAGCTGTTTGAGCGCACCCCCATCCTGCGGGCACTGGTAATCCTGGCGGTGCCCACAGTCTTCAGCCAGCTTGTGATGGTCATCTACAACCTGGCCGACACCTTCTGGGTGGGGCGGCTGAACGATCCGCTTCAGAATGCGGCGGTGACGCTGGTGGCCCCGGCCATGATGGCGATGAACATGGTCTCAAATCTCTTCGGCACGGGGAGCTCCAGTCTGATGAGCCGTTCTCTTGGCGCCAAAGAGTACGAAAAGGTCTCCAGGGTCTCCTCCTTCGGCTTCACCTGCGCCGTGGGGATGGCCCTGCTCTTTTCCCTGCTCTGCGCCCTGGTGAAGGACCCGCTGCTGGGCCTTTTGGGCGCTGGGGATTCCACCCGCGCCACCTCCGGGGCATATCTCCGCTGGACGGTGATCTGCGGTGCCCTGCCCGCCATCATCAACACCACCATGGCCCACCTGGTCCGCTCGGAGGGGGCCACCCTTCACGCCAGCATCGGCACCATGAGCGGCTGCGTTCTCAACATGGTGCTGGACCCGCTGTTTATCCTGCCGGGTGGGCTGAACATGGGCGTGGAGGGGGCAGGGCTTGCCACCTTCCTCTCCAACTGCGCCGCCTGCGTTTACTTCGCCGTTCTGCTGCTGAAAAAGCGGGGAAAAACCTACGTGGACGTAAATCCCCTGCACTTCGCGCCCCGGAAGGATATCGTCTCCGGCGTGTTCCAGGTGGGGGTACCCTCGGCGGTAATGAATCTATTGAGCGTAACGGGGATGACGGTTCTGAACAACTTCACGGCCTCTTACGGGGCCGAGGCCGTGGCCGCCATGGGCATCTGCAACAAGATCTACATGGTGCCCCTGAACGTCACCTACGGCATCGCCCAGGGAGCCATGCCCCTGATCGGCTACAACTACGCCGCCGGGAACGTAAAGCGGGTCCGCCGGGCGATTCAGACGGCCCGGGCCGCCAACCTCAGCTTCATTACCCTCATGGGTCTGCTCTTCTTCCTCTTTTCCCGCTTTTGGGTGGGCCTGTTCATCGCGGACGAGACCATCATCGGCCACGGCAGGATCCTGCTGCGGGTCTTCTCCCTGGCCCTTCCCCTGCTGAGCCTGGACTATTTCACCGTGGCGGTATTCCAGGCAGTGGGCATGGGCAAAGAGGCATTCATCTTCGCCGTTTTGCGTAAGCTGGTGCTGGAGATTCCGGCCCTGTTTTTCTTCAACCGGCTCTGGCCCCTCTACGGGCTCCCCTTCGCCCAGGTCTTCGCCGAGGCGGTGCTGACCGTTGCTGCCTTTCTGGTGCTGTCCCGGTTTTATAAGCGGATGTATGCGGAGAATACGGCCCAGTAGAACCATCGGTCTCTGCGGGCTTACTTACGCCGAGGAGGTCGTTTGCGGTTTGGCAAATGACCTCCTCGGTTATTCACAATCGTGGAGCTCAGCAGTCAACCGTTATCCCAGAATACCCCGGTAAACCGCAAGGTCCTCGTCTCCGAACACGTTGAAAATGACCTTGATGGCGCTGTTTTTCTCGTTTTTCCAGTCCCTCACCGTCTGCACCGCGATTTCCGCCGCCTCCCGCTTGGGGAAACCGAAGACCCCGGTGGAAATGCAGCAGAAAGCGATGCTCCCGCAGTTGTTTTCCGCCGCGATGTCCAGGCAGGAGCGATAGCTGGAGGCAAGCAAATCACAATGCTCTTGGGTAAGCCGTCCGTCCACAATCGGCCCGACAGTGTGGATGACATACTTGCTGGGGAGATTATAGGCCGGCGTGATTTTTGCCTGACCGGTGGGCTCTTCAAAGCCCTGCTCCTCCATGATCTCCGCGCACTTCAAGCGCAGCTGGATCCCGGCGTAGGTGTGGATGCAGTTGTCGATGCAGTTGTGCATCGGCCGGAAACAGCCCAGCATGCCGCTGTTGGCGGCGTTCACGATGGCGTCGCAGGCAAGGGTCGTGATGTCCCCCTGCCAGAGATAGAGGCCGCTCTCCACCGGGGTCAGGTCGTCAAGCCGGGTAATGCCCTTTTCCGTGACGGCGGCTTTCAGGTACTCATCCTGCACGGTGAGGAAATCCTCCCGGATGCTGCGGGGCGCGCGCACATTCATCAGAGAACGGAGCAGGTTTTTCTGCTCCTGTTCCTCCGTGGGGATTCCAATCTCCCCATAGCGTCTCTCCTCCCCGAGAAGCTCCCGGAGCAGGTATATTCGCTGTTCCTCATGGGTCATGTTCTTCACCTCACACGGTTGCCAGGATGTGGAGATTGCGCACCTCCCCATCCCGGATGCGGTCATTCACGGCGTAGGCGAGAGGCTCCAGCTCGGCAGTCTCTCCGCTATTCAGGCCCTGGGCCGTCAGCTCCCCGGCAACGGAGCGGCAAATGTCCTCAATAAGGGCAGTTTTCGCCTCCCCGGCAGGGCCGGTGAGGAGGGTGGCCAGCGGACTGGCGAGAGAGGAGAGCACGGGGAGCTCCCGAAGGGCGCGAAAGGCCCACTTATAATAGGGCTGATACCGCTTTGCCAGCAGAAACACAGCGGAGAGGGCGCTCTTCACAAATTCCGCCGCTGCCAGCTGCGCCGCCTCCGGCTCCCCGTGGGCGAGGCAGCGGGCATAGTTGTACTGCCCGGATTGGGCCATCAGGAGGAGCTGCCCCGCCAGGCGCTTGAGTCGCACGTCCTCCGGGAAGCGGGCAAGTCCTTCCCGAATGCGGGTCACTTCCCCAAAGTTATCAAAAAAGACCTCCCCGTTGACTGCCTCCGCGAGGGCCTCCTCCGGGAGGGTGAGCCACAGCGTCGTATCCGGCATGCCCTCGGCAGCGCCCACATGGGAGAGGAAGTAATCCCCCGTGCGGAACACGCCGTGACGGGCGCCCCCCACGGGAAGGAGCACGCTCCGCCGAACCCCGCCGTAGGATTTGGGCAGCCCGGCATAGGCCCGCTCCAGCAAGAAGGCGCTGCGGCGGTCCACCACTTCCTCCCCCGGGAGAAAAATCATAAAACCGGGCTCAAAGTCGTGGTCCCGGGAAACCTCATCGTCCCAGCCGAAGCACTCGGAGCCGCTGCCGAAGAGCCCCACCGCGAGATAGGGCAGCAGCTCGGGAAACTGCGCCTCCAGCATGGGGCGGCCATGCTCCTCAAAAAAGGCCCGGGAGAGCTCAAGACCCCGCATAGATTTCCTCCGACCAGCGCTGCAGCTCTCCCGCGGCATCCTCATAGCCGTAAGCGGCAAAACCAGGGGCGCATTTCTCGCAGACGAAAGCGAAGTAACCGTCCCGGGGCGCCTCTGTGTTTTTCAGGAGGGCCCAGCCCCTGTCCAGGAGCGAGCGGATGCGCTCCGCCCCCGACACCCCCTGTTCCGCGAACACGGCGTCGGCGATGTTGAGGCAGGTGATGGCCTGCTCCAGCTCGCCGCCGGGGTGCTTTTCCATTTGCGCCATGGCCTTGTCGAAGAGGGCATAGGCCTCTCCATAGCGCCCCAGCTCCGCACAGGCGAGGGCCATGTTGTTGTACAGCCCGCCCAGGAGCTCCGGGCCGGTCCGCTCTTCCCCCTCGTAGGCATCCCGGGCCTTTTCAAAGAGGGCAAGGGCCGTCTCCGCCTCGCCGAAAGCACTGTAAGCGGTGGCGGCGTTCACATAGGTGGTGCCCCCGGTAACGCTCGCCGTGAGCTCCAGGGCCTCCAGTAGGGCGATGGCCTCCTGAGCGTGTTCCAGGGCCTCCGCCTTTTTCCCCACCTTGCGGAAGTGGCCTACCAGCTCGTTATGGAGCATCAGCTCCCCCTGCCGGTCATGGCCCTCCCTTGCCTCGGCGAGCCAGTAATTCAGGTGCCGCTCCGCCCCCGCGTAGTCCCGGCGGCTCATGTATTCATCCATCTTCTCGATGATGCGCCGCTGGGGCACCGGCTGCACCCGTGCCCCCGTGAAGGGCTCCGTGTCCAGCAGGCACCTGGGCTCCTGATAGTCCTCGGGAGAGAGGGCCTTCATACGCTCGCTCATTTTCATTTCCTCCTCTTGGGTGTGGCACACCCATTGTAGCATATCCGAATTTGGGGGGAAAGCCCTTGTTTTCCGGGGGCGATTGTGTTAATACTAATGTGTTTTACCGAATGAAACCGAGGGAGGTGAGGGCTTGGGCAAGGGAGTGCGGGGGACTTCCCCCTTTTTTGAGGGGCTGCGGGACGGGATCCCCATCGCCCTGGGTTACTTCGCCGTGGCCTTCTCCCTGGGCATCGCCGCAAGGGACGCGGGCCTCACCCCCTTTCAGGGGATGGTGGCCAGCTTCCTCTGCACCGCTTCCGCCGGGGAACATGCCCTCTTCACCCTCATCGGGGCCGGGGCCAGCTACCTGGAGGTGGCGCTGGTGACCCTCATCACCAATGCCCGTTACTTTCTCATGAGCTGCGCCCTGAGTCAGCGCATTCGCCCGGACATGAAGAGTGTCCACCGATTCCTCGTCAGCGCCGCTGTGACGGATGAGATCTTCGGCATCAGCATCTCCCGGCCAGGGCCGTTGGAGCCAAGATACCACTACGGGGCCATGGCGGTGGCGGTGCCCTGCTGGGCCATCGGCACCGCTCTGGGCATCCTCATGGGCACCATCCTCCCGGCCCGGGTGGTAAGCGCCTTGGGGGTGGCCCTCTACGGCATGTTCCTGGCCATCATCATACCCCCGGCGAAGAGAGAGCTCTCGGTGGCCCTCTGCGTAGTGGCCGGCTTCGGCTGCTCCTGGGCGGCGGGGGTCCTGCCCCTGCTCTCCTCTCTCACCACCGGAAACCGCACCATCCTTCTCACGGTGGCGCTCTCCGCCCTGGCGGCCCTTCTTTTCCCAAAAAAGGAGGCGGACGACGGTGCATAACAACTATGTTTACATCCTCATCGCCTTCGGGGTCATCTATCTCATCCGCGCCCTGCCCCTCACCCTCATCCGCAAACCTCTGAAAAGCCGCTTCCTCCGCTCTTTCCTCTATTATGTCCCCTATGTGACGCTGGCGGTAATGACCTTTCCCGCCATCGTGGAGGCAACTTCTGTTCCCATTGCCGGGGCCGGGGCCCTGGTCGCGGGCATCGTCGTGGCCCTGCTGGGGGGCGGTCTCCTCACCGTGGCGGGAACCTGCTGCGCGGTGGTGTTTTTTCTGGAGCTCATCATCAAATAATCATCGGCGGCGCTGACTTTCATCAGCGCCGCCGCCGTTTTATTCCTGTACTTCCGCCGGAGGCAGAGACTCCGCCCGGCAGAGCTCGCAGACGCTGCCCTCCCCCGGCTCCCGGGCCGGGCAGAAGTAGCGGGTAACTCCGTTTTCCGTAACCGTCCGGTACCGGGCGGAGGCCGGGGGATGCAGGGGCAAATCATAGAGGAAGCCCAAGGCGAGGCAGGCCCCTACGACATATTTGTGGGCCATGGGCTCATCCGCCCACTCCCGGTTAAGATACCCCGCCACCGTCTCCCGGAGCCGAATGACCTTCCCCTCGTCCACGGGGCCGGAAAACTCTTCCGTGCTGTCCCGGAGGCGCAGCAGCAGTTCCCGGTTAAAGTCGTTCACCGGCGTTTGCAGGGTTCCCGCCGCCAGCGCCGCCCACTCTTCGCCGGAGATGGAGGCGAGGATTTCTTCTTTCAGTTCGTGCTTATCCATGGTGGTCTCCTTGGCCGATAAGGCTTTAAGGCAAAAATGCTTCCGGTTCGCTAATTCGATCTGGAATCATAATCCTTTATCATTTTCACATAATCCCGCTTTTCTCGACAGAATCATTCCTGCTTTTTATCATTCTCATCGTCTATCTCTTCCTCGTCGGCTATAGCAAGCGAGATGGCAATATCCTCCGGGTCAATCCGCCCATTCCCGTTCCAGTCAATCAGCGGCACGCACATTGTTTCACGCCTTCTTTCCATAATTCTTCGGGAAATAATCTTTCCCAAGGAGCCAGAGATACTTGTCCAGCAGTTTCAAGTTGTAATCCTGCAAGCCATAGAACACACGGAAATCAATCAGTGCGCCCTTGAAATGAACATAGTCCTTTAAGGCACCATCCGCAAAGGATGCGAAGCCGTCCCGGTTTCTGAAGTATCGCAGAACGGCATCCACATAGCTGTCGTAAATCGGATAGTCGAGCGGATTGTGGTGGCTGCAATATTTCGACGCGAAGGAATAAAAGTTCCGCTCCGTACCGTTGATCGTTATCTGCTTGATGTCGTTGACCAGCGTCACATCCCCGGCTTTCAGTCTAGCATCAATGCCCAGCGACAGAATGTGTTTCGCAACGGGGTAGACAGAGAAGATATTTGTGCTGTAAAAATCATTCAGAGTGGAAACCTTAAGAAGAATATCGGTGATATCAGTATTCTTCGGACACAGCTTAAAAAACAGCTTGTCCAGAGCATCTTCCTGAAGATGGTAATTCTCCAATTCATCCCATTTAGCAAGGTAATACTCCACCTCTTCCCTTGATGGCGTGGGGACATCAATACTGAACTTTCTGCGGTACTGCACGGGTGCCGCTGGCTTTATCTCCGCTGACTTCGGCTCGGCTGTCCCGTCAGATGCGAGGAAGAGCCGGAACCTGCGCAGATGGGAAAGGTATCCGCTCACCAGCTTCTCCGCATCGCCGGTCGTATTCTTCCGCAGGACATCCAGGAGCAGCGCCTTGGCATCCGCATCGCTGCTCTCTACTGCCCTCCAGAAAAGCTCACGGTCTCCATTGCGCCACAGGTAAAAGGAATCCACATAGGCGGTCTTTACCGTGTTCAGACCTACGCCCTGGCTCTGAAGAAACGGCATATACAGATGCCGCACTTCCTCATAGCTCATCTGCTTCAATGCGTTTATGTCCATACTTCTTTGTCCTCATTCTCACCGATTGGTTCTTCTTCAACCACCCTGCAGTAATCATGATTACACAAAAAAACGCGTCGTCAAAAGCCGCCCCATTTTCTCAATTACTCCCGACCTCAATTCTTCATTAGCGAAGCGTCTTCATTCCTTCATCAGCCCTGTAAGGGGGCGACTTCATTGAAAGAAGCGTCTTTTGTCCGGCAGACAAAAGGCGCTTCTTTCATGGTGCCGGCGGCGGGGCTCGAACCCGCACAGCGTTTCCGCCGGGGGATTTTAAGTCCCCTGCGTCTGCCAGTTCCGCCACGCCGGCGTCATGCCCGGAGGTTGCTCCGGGCATTGTCAGCTTATCCGACGAGGTGCATGCCGCCGTCGTGCTCGATGACGGTGCCGGTCATCTGCACCGCCGCCGGGGAGGCGAGGAATACGCAGAGGGCACCGATCTCGATGGGCATGCCGAAGCGGTGCATGGGCATGTTGTTCTCGATGGCCGCCAGAGCGGAGGGGGGCAGGTCCTTGTCCAAATCGCTGTGGGTGGGGCCGGGGGCGATGGCGTTGACGCGGATGCCGTAGTCCCCCAAATCGATGGCCCAGAAGCGGGTCAGGTGGTTCAGGGCCGCCTTTGAGGCGTTATAGGGGGCCATGGGCTGGTCCTTGGTGTTGCCCACGCACTGGCCGCCAATGGAGGAGATGTTGATGATGCTGCCGCCCTTGCCGCCCTCCACCATCTTGGGGGCAAAGCAGTACACGCAGTTGGCCGGACCGTGGAGGTTGGTGTTCAGCACCCGGTTCCACTCGCCCAGATCCTTGTCATCCAGGAAGTGCACCACGGTGGAGACCCCGGCGTTGTTCACCAGCACATCCAGGGTGCTGAAGCGCTCAAACACCTTTGCCGCCGCCGCCTTTACGGAATCCAGGCTGGAGGTATCGCAGCCCACGGCAAAGACCTGGGTGCCGAAGGCGCTGAGCTCCTCCGCCACGGCCTTGCCGGATTCCTCGTTGCGGCAGAGGATGGCCACGTTGCACCCGCTCTGGGCAAAGGCCTTGCTGATGCCGTAGCCGATGCCCCGGTTGCCGCCGGTGACCACCACGTTTTTGCCCTTCACGTCAAAGACGCCGTTCATGTTCTCAATGGGAGGGAATTTCATGCTCTATCCTTCCTTTCCTGATGGCTCTATTTTATCACTCCCCCGCCGGGACCGCAAGAGGCAGCAGCTCAGTACCCGGCGGCAAAATCAATCTGCCCCGGCAGCTCCTTTCCCTCCAGGAATAGGCCCAGGAGGCGGAGGAAGGTGTCGTAGCGGCGATAGTCCGTGGCGTCGGACCAGGCGGAGCAGTGGGGGGTGATGATGGTATTGGGGGCGCTCCAAAGGGGGTGGCCCTCCGGCAGGGGCTCCGGCTCAGTGACATCCAGCCCCGCGCCGCCCAGACGCCCGCTCTTTAGGGCCTCCAGCAGGGCCTCATGGTCGATGGTGGCCCCCCGGCCCACATTCACCAGGATGGCCCCGGGCTTGACGGCCAGGAAGGCTTCCCGGTCCAGCAGGTGCCGGGTCTTCTCCGTCATGGGGAGGGTGCTGAAAATGTAATCCGCTTCTGCCAGGGCCTCATGAAGCTGCTCCGGGGAAACCACCCGGTGAATACCTGCGGGAGCCGGCTTTGAAGTGTCCCGCCGGAGGCCGGTGACGGTGCAGCCGAAGGGGCCGAGGAGGGGCAGCAGCGCGGAGGCAAGATAGCCGGTGCCCAGAAGCAGGACGCTGGCGCCGTGCAGCTCCTTTCGCGCGTGGACAGGGGTCCACTTCCCCGCCAGCTGGTGCTCATGGAGCTCCGGCAGCTTTCGGGTGAGGCTGAGGGCCATGGCCAGGGCGTGCTCCGCCATGGCGGGGGCATGAACCCCGGCGGCCCGGGTGACGATGGTATCCGGCCTGGGGTAGATTTCCCGCTTTTCATAGCCGTTGACCCCGGCGGACTGGAGGTGGAGCCAGCGGAGGTTTTTCGCCTCCTTCAGGCGGGGCGGCGCCACAAAGCCGGTGATGACCTCCGCCCACTGAAGGGTTTCCTCCGGGAGGTCGCCGGCGGGGCAGAACCGCCAATCCACCTCTGGGAACCGGGCGCGGCAGGCCTCCGCCCCGGCGCCGTCCCCATTGAGGGCATCCGTCACCGGATGGGAGAGCACGAGCACTCTCAGTTTTTCCATGGAATCACTCCTCCTTTTTCTCCGTCTGCGCTTCCAGAATTCCCCGGAGATAGGCGCGGAAATCCTCCGCCGCCTCTGCCGGGGCAAGGATGGCCGCCTCGCTGCCGAAGCCGCAGAGCCAGCCGTAAAACTGGGGGCTCACAGACACCGTCACGGTGCAGGTGAAAGAGTCCTCCCCCTCCGGGACAAGGGTCAGCTCCTGGCCGAAGCGGTCCATGACCGCGCCGGCGAGGTGGCGGCGGAAGCGCAGCCGGAGCTGCCGCTCCTGCCCACGGTACATGCCGAACACCCGGGAGGTATAGCGCCCGATATCCTCCTTGCGGAAGAACTCCGCCCCCTCCCGGGCCTGCTTCAGCACACGGAGGCGGTCCATCTTGTCCACCCGGTAATGCCGCAGCTCCCGGTTCACCCCGTCGTAGGCCAGAAGATAGTAATTATCCTCCGCCCAGCTGAGGGCATAGGGGCTGACCACATAGCTCTCGCCGCCCCGGCGGTAAACCTTCGTGCGGTCATAGGCATAGTCGAAGTATCGGAAGCTGATTTGCCTGTCTCCCGCGATGGCGGTGTGGATACCGTCCACATTATAATAGATACTCTCATTCATGGTCTTGACCCGGTTGAGGACATAGACCTGTCGCTGGAGCTGCCGGGCCTGGCCGGCGCTGGCAAGGCTCTCCAGCTTGGAGATGAGCTCGCTGCTCTTTCGCCGGGTGATGAAGCGGGAGGCCTGCACGCTGTCCACCAGCAGTTTCAGCTCCGGGAGTTCAAAGCGCCGGGAGGCCAGCCAGTATCCTCCGCCGGACATCTCGATGTCCAGCCCGAAGGTGCGAAGGGCCTCCAGGTCGCTGTAAATGCTCTTCCGCTCCGCCGGAATGCCCTGCCGCTCCAGCTCAGCGAGCATGTCCGCGACCCGGACCGGGTGCTCTTCATCCGAGTTCTGCTCCAGATAACGCAGGAGGACCAGCAGCTTGAGTTTCTGGTTTCCGGGCTTTGCCAAGAACCTCACCTCTCTTTTGCGACTATTCTACCGCATTGACAGCCCTTCGGCAAGAGGATATAATCTCGGCATGAACGACACGTTTTGCGCATTCAGCGGACATCGGGCCATTCCGAGGGAATCGGAGGGGGAGCTGAAGCAGCTCCTGCGGCGGCACATTGAGGCGCTGGCGGCGGAGGGGACCACCGGTTTCCTCTGCGGCGGGGCCTTGGGCTTTGACACCCTCGCTGCCGAGGCGGTGCTTTCCGCCCGGACCAGGGACCCGGCCATTACCCTCACCCTCGCTCTGCCCTGCCCGGAGCAGGACCGGGCCTGGGGCGACGATGCCCGCAGACGCTTTCAGCAAATCTATGACTCGGCCGACGAGGTCATCTACGTTTCCCCCGCCTACCACCGCTGGTGCATGATGCAGCGCAACCGCTTCATGGTGGACCACAGCCGGCAGCTCATCTGCTATATGACCACCATTACCGGCGGCACGGCAGCCACCGTGCGCTATGCGCTGAAGGTGGGCGTCCCCGTCATCAACCTCGCCGCCGAAATGTCTTAAACAAGGAGGATTATCCCCATGTCTGAAAACTGGTATGACGCCATCCCCAAACTGGGCTTCGGTCTCATGCGCCTGCCCACGCTCCCCGGTGGGAGCCAGAAGGACATCGACTTCGACAAGGTGCAGGAGATGATCGACCTGTACATGTCCCGGGGCTTTACCTGGTTCGACACCGCCTATGTTTACCACGAGGGGCACAGCGAGGAGGTCATCCGCCGCTGCCTGCTGCCCAAATACCCCAGGGAGAGCTTTCAGGTGGTGGACAAGATCCCCCTGTGGAGCATCCGCGGCAGGGAGGATTACGAGCCCATCCTCATGACTGAGCTGGAGCGCACGGGGCTCCAGTATCTGGATGTGCTTTTCCTCCACGGCATCGGCCGGGAACAGGTGCAGATGCTGGAGGACACCGGGGCCTGGGATTTCCTGAAATGGGCCAAGGAGCAGGGCTATGTGAAGCGCATCGGCTTCAGCTGGCACTCCCCCGCCGGGGACCTGGACCGGCTGCTGGATCAGCACCCGGAAGTGGAAGTGGTCCAGCTCCAGATCAATTATGTGGACTGGGAGAGCCCCGCCGTCCAGTCCAAGGCCTGCTACAACGCCTGCCGCCGCCACGGCGTCGCCGTCACGATCATGGAGCCGGTGAAGGGCGGCAGCCTCGCCGACCCTCACCCGGATGTGGCAGCCATCTTCAAGGCCGCCGATCCGAAGGCCAGCATCGCCTCCTGGGCGGTGCGCTTCGCTGCCTCCCTGGAAGGGGTCATCACCGTTCTCAGCGGCATGAGCACCCTGGAGCAGGTGCGGGACAACACCCAGACCCTTCTGGACTTCCGCCCCATCAGCCCCGAGGAGCGCAAGGTCATCACCAGGGCCGTGGCCAAGTTCAATGACATCCCCCTCATCCCCTGTACCGGGTGCCGCTACTGCGCGCCGGATTGCCCGCAGAAAATCAACATCCCCGGCATCCTGGAAAACCTCAACGAGTTTACGAAGTTCCGCAGCGCCGGGAGCCTGCGCATGGACTACATGACCGCCATAGGCCAGGGAGGAAAGGCCGGGGACTGCGTGGGGTGCCGCAGCTGCGAGGAGCACTGCCCCCAGCATCTTCCCATCACCCGGCACCTCCGGGAGGCGGCCGAGATCTTTGAAAAGTAAACGGGACCCATACAGCAGCGGCGGAGCCTCAACCAAGGCTCCGCCGCAAATCGTTTTCTCTTTTACCAGAGGCCGCCGGTATAGAACCGGTGGCTGCCGATGGTGGTGACATATTCGCAGTTGCGCTCAAACCACCGGTCGCTGGATATGTCCGGATTCAGGAAATAGTAGCTGTCCCCCACCACATCTGCCCCTTCCAGGGCCATCTTCGCCGCGGCAACGGCCAGACCCGAGGGCTCCATATAGATGGTACCGTTCTCCGTGGGGGAAAACTGAACGCCGCAGCGGTCATCAAAGAGGACATCCCGGATGTTGTCCGGCCAGCAGGAATTTGCCACCCGATTGAGCACCACCTGTCCCACGGCGATCTGCCCGTCCAGGCTCTCGCTCCCGGCCTCGGCGTAGATGATGTGGGAGAGCCAGTAGACGCTGGTCTCATCGTAGAAGGCCCAGCCGGGAAGGATGGGCTGCACCTCTCCGCTGACAAAAACCGACTGGGCTTCCGCATCCCAACTGACGGAAACACCGAAGGCCTCCGCCAGCGGGCGGATGGGCAGCGTCAGCGTACCGCCCTGGTTGCGCACCGTGCCGTAGAGATAGAGATAACGGCCATTGGCCACGATATACTGTTCATTCTGGGGGACCCGGATTTCCAGCCCCTGGGCGTAGACAAAAGCGGTCTTCTTATCCTCGTTCCAGGAAAACTCAGCCGTCTCGTCCAGCGCCAGGACAAAGTCCCGCAGGGGGACATAGGTCACCCCTTCGATGCGGGAGATGATGGAGGAGGGCAGAAATTCTTCCCCGCCAACAAAAATCCTTGTGGATGCTCCGGCGAATATCGCGGAAACCGGAACAATGAAAAGGCTGAATGCCAGCGCCAGCGCCGACAGGACCCTCAGCCATTTTCCGGTCTTACTCAGCATTGCTTCAACCTCAAACCTGTTTTTTAGCTTCCATAAAATACACCTTTTAACCTTTGTTGTCAATCTGTAATTACTTGTAACCTTTGCCCCGGGTTTTCCTTCCTTCCCTTCCAAAACCAAGGGATTGCGGTTTTTTTGAGAAACCGCTATACTGAACTCATCATATAGTACCGCACCGAGAGGAGCAAAAAATGAAGAAAATTGTGAAAAATCTCATCTGGTGCGGTATAGTTGCCCTGCTGATCCTCCTTTTCCACCTTCTATCCGGAAACCGGGCAGTCATGAACGCGCTGGCCGGGGCAGCTTTGCCGGTAAAGCAGGCCTTTGCCCGCGTCTGCAGCCTTTTTCCCTTCTCCGTCGCCGAGCTGGAATGTACACTGGCGGTGCTCTTCCTGCCGGGATGGGTGCTGTGGACCTGCCTTTCCGCCGCCAGGGAGAAGCCCCGCTGGCCCGCGCTGCTGCGCTGCTTCAGCTTTCTTCTGGGGGTACTTCTGACCCTGTACCTCTTTTTCTGCCTCCTCCTGGGGGCCTCCTATCGGGCGGACAGCTTTCAGGACCGCAGCAGCCTGAAAGCCGAACCGGAGAGCATCGAGGCGCTGACGGCCGCCACGGAGCTCTTTGCCCAACACCTCTGTGAGACCGCCGACACGGTGCCCAGAGACGGGAACGGAGCCTTTGCCGTGTCTGTGGAGGACATCTTTGCCGGTGCGGCGGACATCTACCGGGGAGCGGAGGCGCTCTTTCCCATTCTGGCGCTGCGGGACGTAGCGCCCAAGGCGGCCCGCTACTCCCGGCTCTTGAGCTATGTGGACACCACCGGGTTTTATTTCCCCTTCACCGGAGAGGCCAACATCAACACGGACCCGCCCCCGGCACTCATCCCCGCCACCATCGCCCACGAGATGGCCCACCAACGGGGGGTGGCCTCCGAGCAGGAGGCAAATTTCATCGCCATCCTCGCCTGCTCGGAGAGCGGAATGCCCGCCTACGTGTATTCCGGCTGGCTTTTCGGCTTCATCCACCTGGGAAACGCCCTTTACCGCTATGATCCCGAGACATACCGGGAAATCGCCGCCCGCCTCCCGGAGGAGGTGTGGAAGGATTTGCGGGACAACGACGCCTACTGGGCCGGGTTCGACACCCCCGCTGCGGAGGTTTCCACCGCCGTATATGACTCCATGCTTCGCTCCTACGGTCAGGAGCTGGGGGTTCGTTCCTACGGCGCGGTAGTGGACCTGATCCTCGCCTGGGTGCGGGAGGGCGGCTTCGGCGATGCTTGACAGATGCCGGGAAACCTGTTATCATACGCGTATCTCAGGAAAGGAGACCAGGCTTCATGATGGCTCTTCGGCGCAGCGCCATGGGGATGGAGATGCACATGTTCGGCATGTGCCGCTTTTCCGTTGCCCGCCTGGGCCTCCCCGCTGCCTGATTCGCCGCTCTTGCGGCCCGAAACAATCAAGTACCGGGAGCTCCCAGGCGGGAGTTCCCGGTTTTTTGTCCGCTCACTTCAAAGGAGGAATCCCTCATGCCCATCCGTATTCCCACCGACCTGCCCGCCGCCCGGACCCTGCAGGAGGAAAACATCTTCATCATGGACACCCTGCGGGCGGAGACCCAGGACATCCGCCCCCTGAAAATCCTGGTGCTGAACCTCATGCCCACCAAGATCGTCACGGAGACCCAGCTGGCCCGCCTGCTGGGGAACACCCCCCTGCAGATTGAGATGCACCTGATGAAGGTGGGGCATGAGCCGAAGCACACCGCCCGGGAGCACATGCTGGCGTTCTACAAGACCTTCGATGAGGTGCGGGGAGACTTTTTCGACGGCATGGTCATCACCGGCGCGCCGGTGGAAACCCTGCCCTATGAGGAAGTGGACTACTGGGCAGAGCTGTGCGAGATTTTTGAGTGGACCAAGTCCCATGTTTACAGCACCTTCCACATCTGCTGGGGCGCTCAGGCGGCCTTGTACTACCATTACGGGATTCAGAAGGTGCTGCTGCCGAAGAAGCTCTCCGGCATCTTCCCCCACCGGGTGGTGCACAAGGGCTCCATCCTTTTCCGGGGCTTCGACGACGTTTTCCTCGCCCCCCACTCCAGGAACACCACCGTCCTGCGGGAGGAGGTGGCCGCCGAGAAGCGCCTGAAGATCCTCGCGGAGAGCGAGGAAGCAGGGGTATATGCCATCTCCAACGACGGCGGGCGGCAGATCTTCATCACCGGCCACTCGGAATATGACCGGGAGACGCTGAAGAACGAATACCTCCGGGATGTGGCCGCCGGCATCGACCCGGAGGTGCCGGAAAACTACTTCCCCGGGGATGACCCCGGCCGGGAACCTCTCTGCTCCTGGCGCTCCGGGGCAAACCTGCTCTATTCCAACTGGCTGAACTATTTTGTCTACCAGGCCACTCCCTACGACGTGAACAGCATCGCCTCTTTCTGAAAAAAGCCTCCGGCCAGCGCGGCCGGCAGGGGCTGTTCAGACTGTAGATAAAGCCTCGCAGAGTTCGCGCCCGCAGGCGCGAATAAAGTCTGGGACATTTTTCGCGGGGACATGCGCCTCGCGAAAAATACTTCTCGCGGAGCGCGCGTGCTCGTCGGCACAAGCTCCATATCCTTCGCTTTGCCCCACGGGGCAAAGCTCAGTCATTCCGCTGCGCCTCCTCTTTCAAACAATGAAGCCAAAGCTTCATTGTTTGAGAAGGACGTTTTGGCGGAATCATTCGGTTGTTGCCGCCCTGCGGCGACAATCGACATTCCGCCAAATTAGGACGCGCGAAGCGCAGCTTTCTCAAATCACAAACCAGCGAAGCGTTTGTGATTTGAAGCGTGGCGACTTTGTCGACACGCTCAAGCCTCCGGCCAGCGCGGCCGGAGGCTTCTTCTTTCAGGCGGGCCTGGCCTCCGCGTCCTGAATGTAGCGCATGAGGTCCAGGCATTTGGCGGCGTAGCCGCTCTCATTGTCATACCAGGCAATCAGCTTCACAAAGCGGTCCCCCAACTGCATCCCGGCCCGGGCATCGAAGATGGAGGTGTGCGTATCCCCGATAAAATCCGAGGAGACCAGGTCCTCGTCCACATATTCCAGGATGCCCGCCATCTCTTCCCCCGCCGCCCGGCGTATCTCGGCGCAGATCTCTTCATACCGGGCGCCCCGGCAGAGCTCACAGGTAAGGTCCACCACGGAGACGTCCGCTGCGGGGATGCGCATGGCCATGCCGGTGAGCTTTCCCGCCAGGTCCGGGATGACCTTCCCCACCGCCTTTGCTGCCCCGGTGGAGGCGGGGATGATGTTCCCCACGATGCTCCGTCCGCTGCGCCGGTCCTTTCCCGAGGCGGAGTCCACCGTTTTCTGGGTGGCGGTGGCGGCATGGACCGTGGTCATGAGCCCGGCCTCAATGCCGTATTTCCGCTGGATGACCTTGGCCAGCGGGGCCAGGCAGTTGGTGGTGCAGGAGGCGTTGGAGACCACATCCATGCTGGGGTCGTGGGGCCGGTAGGCATCCAGGTTCACCCCACAGACGAACATGCTGGCATCCTTGCTGGGGGCGGAAATGACCACCTTTTTCGCCCCGCCCTCCAGATGGGCGCTGGCCTGGGCCACGGTGGTGAAGATGCCCGTCGCCTCCAGGATGTATTCCGCCCCGGCGCTCTCCCAGGGAATCTTTCCCGGCTCACGAAAGCTGAAGGTCTCGATGCCCCGGCCCCCGACCCTCAAATCGCCGTTTTCCGCCCGGCAGGGCTTTTTGAAGCGCCCGTGCACCGAGTCATAGCCCAGGAGATAGGCCATGTAATCTGCGTCCAGGAGGGGGTCGTTCACCGCCACCACCTCCAGGTCCTCCCTGCCCTCGGCCAGGCGCATGGCCAGCCGCCCGATGCGTCCGAAACCGTTGATGCCGATTCTCAGCTTTTCCATTCTCTCTCCTCCGTTTCTTCCGTTCATTCTTTCCTTTATGCTGGAAATTATACGGAACTGATTGCATCTTTTCCCTCCGTCAGGTATATTGGGGATAGTTAAAGTCCGAAATATGATGACAGGGGGAGTTCTTGCCATGTATGAAAAATATTTTGCCCGGGGGGGCAGCTGCCCCAGGCCTCAGTTTCCGTGCACGCCCCAAAGCGCCCTCCGCACCGCCGTCTGCGTAGATGGGGACCTGGTCCCCGGCAGCTTTTTCGGCTGTGTGGAGTGGATTGTGAGCGACCTCAGCACCGAAGGGCTCATCCGTCATGACTCCGACGAGCTGCACATGTTCGTGGGGGGTGACCCGAAGGACCCGGAGCCTCTGGGGGCGACGCTGGAATTCCAGATTGAGAATGACCGCCTGGTTTTCAGCGAGACCAGCTTCGTCTTTGTCCCTGCGGGCTGCGCCCATAACCTGGTGAGCGTCCGGGATCTGAAAAAGCCCCTGCTCCACTACATTATGCACGTGAACGCCGCGAAGTACCGCGCCGAGCCTGCCGAGGCGACCGCCCCCGCCGGGAGATACGCCAACCACCGGGTGGTGAAGTACGCCCCCGTGGACGGGCGCCTGCCGGAGGCGCCGGAGGGCTTTCTCACCCTCCTGCTGTGGATTGACGGGAAGAAGCTCCCCGGTGCGCCCTATACCGAGGCGGTGTGGTTCCACAAGACCAACGACACCGGCCCGGAGAACCACATCCACGACAACCTGGACGAGTTTGTCGCTTTTGTCGGCAGTGACCCGGAGCGGCCCGAGGAGCTGAACGGCGACATCAGCTTCCTCATCGGGGAGGAGACCATCCACACCACCAGGAGCACCCTGGTCTTCGTGCCCCGGAAAATCAGCCACAGCCCCCTCCTGGTCCACGCCCTGGATAAGGACATTCTCCACTTCTCCGGCGGCAACTCCGGGGATTATAACAAGGATGTGAATTCCTCCTTCAACACCTGATTGGTTGACAAGGTCCGGTTTTATGTGCTATCCTGATATCACATCATCCAAGTGAACCGAGGGAAAAGCCATGTCCGATCTTCGCTCCGAAGCCACCGACAGCCTCTTTGACGCCATCCTCGCCCTTCAGTCCCGGGAGGAGTGTTATCGGTTTTTTGAGGATCTTTGCACCATCACGGAGCTGCAGGCCATGAGTCAGCGCTTCCATGTGGCCCGTCTGCTGGACAGGGGGCTTGTGTACAACGAGGTCGGGCGCATCTCCGGCGCCAGCAGCGCCACCATCAGCCGCGTCAACCGCTGCCTCCAGCACGGGGCCGGGGGCTATCCCCTGATTCTGGAACGGCTGGGAGAAAACGAAACAAAGAAATAAGTCCCGGGCACGACACCCGGCATCGGAAAGCGGTGCCGGGTTTTTCTTGCCCCGGAAAGTTGGCTGTGGTAATATATACGAAACGACATTTAAGGATTTCTCTTTCATGAAGCTGATTTTTCGCTATCTCGGCAGGTACAGGGGTTCCGTCATCCTGTCCATCCTCGTAAAGCTGATGGGAACCATGGCGGAGCTTATGCTGCCCTACATCCTGGAGCACATCATCGACGTGGTGGTGCCCACGGGGAACCTGCGGGCGGTCATTCTCTGGGGGCTTGCCATGTTTGCCTCGGCGGTGCTCTGCCGGCAGCTCAACATCGGCGCCAACCGCCGGGCCATCGACAACGCCCACCGCATCAGCTATGAGATTCGCCAGGCACTGTTCATCAAGACCGAAAACCTGTCCGGGGCCCAGTTTGACGCTTTCGGCCTCCCCAGTCTCATCTCCCGGATGACCAGCGACAGCTACAACGTGCAGACGGCGGTGCAGCAGTTCCAGACTCTCTGCGTCCGGGCGCCCATCCTCATGCTCGGGGGCGTCGCCGTGGCGATGGTCATGGACTTCCACCTCTCTCTGATTCTCATTTTCTCCCTGCCCATCCTCATCGCCGTGGTGCTCCTGGTCTCTGCCCGGGGCATCCCCCTCTACGCCCGGGTCCAGGGAAAGCTGGACGATGTGGTGCGCATCCTGCGGGAGAACATCACGGGCATCCGGGTGGTGAAGGCCCTGAGCAAGGAGGACTATGAGCGGCGGCGCTACGCCGGGGCAAACGAGGCGATGACGCGGCAGGACATCACCGCCGCCACCGTCATGGCCATCCCAGGTCCCTTCATGCAGCTGTGCCTGAACATCGGCCTGACACTGGTGGTGGTCATCGGGGCCCGGCGGGTGGACGCGGGGCAGATGCTCCCGGGCACCATCCTCGCCTTCCTCACCTACTTCAATATGATCACCATGGGGGTCATGGGCCTCACCAGGGTCTTTCTCTCCCTGAGCAAGGCCAGCGCCAGCGCCGACCGCATCGACGAGGTGCTCCAGACCCCCACGGAGGAGAGAGTGCTGCCGCCGGAGGAAGGAAAAAAGCCCTCCGACGAGGGCTTCATCCGCTTCGAGCACGTGGGCTTCCGCTACGGCGGGGAGGCGGAGAGCGGCCATTTCGTGGGGGAAACGAAGGAAAAGGCGCTGGAGGACATCTCCTTTTCCCTGGGCAGGGGCGAAAGCCTGGGCATCATCGGCCCCACCGGCTGCGGTAAGACCACCATCATCAACCTTCTGATGCGCTTTTACGAGCCTCAGGAGGGCAGCATCTTCGTGAACGGATTGGATGTTCGCTGCTATTCCAGGGACGCGCTGCGCCGGATGTTCGGCGCGGCCTTCCAGAACGATATGATCTTCCGGGACACCCTGCGGGAGAACGTGGATTTCGGGCGGGACCTGGGAGAAGAGGCCCAGCGGGATGCCATCGAGGACGCCATGGCGGCAGAATTCATCGACGGGCTGGAGCAGGGTCTGGACTTTGAGGCGGCCATCAAGGGTGCCAACCTCTCCGGAGGGCAGAAGCAGCGCCTGCTGGTGGCAAGGGCCCTGGCGGGGCGGCCGGAGATTCTGGTGCTGGACGACAGCTCCAGCGCCCTGGACTACAAGACCGACGCCGGGATGCGCCGTGCCATCGCCGAGAGGCACCCGGATTCCACCCTCATCCTTATCGCACAGCGGGTGAGCAGCGTCATGGGCATGACGAAGATTCTCGTCATGGACAACGGAAGATGTGTGGGCTATGGCAGCCACGAGGAACTGCTGAAGACCTGCCCCGCCTATCTGGAGACCTACCGCATCCAGATGGGCGATTTGGCATAGGAAGGAGGGGCGCATATGCCGGGACCGGGAGACCGGGGCGGAGAGAAGGCCAGACCCAGGGACGCGAGGGGCACCCTTCTCCGCATCATCGGCTATCTCATGAAATACCGCTGGCTGGTGCTGTTCTTCCTCCTCTGCGCCTTTGCCAGCAACCTGGGGAACCTCCTGGGGCCGCGCTTTGCCGGAAAGGCCATCGGCGCGGCGGCGGGCGGGGCGGGCACCGTGGATTTTGCCGCTGTGGGCCGCTATGCCCTGTTCATGCTCATCGCCTACACCGGGAGCAACGTGATGGCCTTTCTCGTCAACATCGGGATGACCCGGGTGGGGCGGCGCCTTGCCCAGAACATGCGCCGGGATGTTTTCGACAAGCTCATGAAGCTGCCCGTGGGGTATTTCGACCGCCACCAGGCCGGGGACATCATCAGCCGGGTGAGCTACGACATCGACGTGGTGAGCACCAGTCTTTCCACGGATGTCATACAAATCCTCACCAGTGTTGTGACGGTGGTGGGCTCGTTTATCATGATGTGCACCATCTCCCTTCCCCTGGTTGCATGTATGGTTTTCACCATCCCCCTCTCCATCCTCTACACCCGGCGGATGAGCAGGCGCACGCGGCCCCTCTATTCCAAGCGCAGCGCCGCCTACGGGGCCATGAACGGCTTTGCCGAGGAGATGTTCACCGGGCAGAAGACCATTCTCGCCTATGCCCATGAGGACGCGGTGTGCGAAAAGTTCAGCGGCATCAACCGGGCCGCCGCCGAGGCCTACCGGAACGCCGACGGTCTGGGGATGACCATGGGACCCACCATCGGTCTTGTGAACAACGCCGGCCTCGCCGCCATCGGCATGGGGGGCGCGGTGCTCTATCTGTTCCGGATTGCCGGTCTGGAGCAGATTTCCAGCTTTGTCCTTTACAGCCGGAAGTTCTCCGGCCCCATCACGGAGATTTCCAACATCGTCAACGAGATCTTCTCCGCCCTGGCTGCGGCGGAGCGGGTGTTCCAGCTTCTGGACCAGCCGGAGGAGGTCATGGACATCTACGGCGCTGAGGCCCTCACCGACTGCGAGGGCCACGTGGAGGCCCGGCACGTGGAATTCGGCTATGTCCCCCACAAGACCATCCTCCACGACCTGAACCTGGAGGCCCGACCGGGGCAGACCGTGGCCATCGTGGGCCCCACCGGGGCGGGGAAAACCACCATCATCAACCTGCTCATGCGATTTTATGACCCTGACCGGGGTGAAGTGCGCGTGGACGGGCGGGAGCAGCGGCAGTATACCCGGGAGAGCCTGCGCCGCAGCTATGCCATGGTTTTGCAGGACACCTGGCTCTTCCGTGGCACCATCTTTGAAAACATCGCCTACGGCAAGGAGGATGCCGCCATGGAGGAGGTGGTGGCGGCGGCAAAGGCCGCCCGCATCCACAGCACCATCCTCCGGCTCCCCCAGGGCTACGACACCGTCATCAGCGAGGACGGTGGCAACATCTCCAAGGGGCAGAAGCAGCTTCTCACCATCGCGAGGGCCATGCTCCTCAGCACCAGCATGCTCATTCTGGACGAGGCCACCAGCAACGTGGACACGAACACCGAGCGGCAGGTACAGTCCGCCATCCGCAGCCTCATGGCGGGCAAGACCAGCTTCGTCATCGCCCACCGCCTCAGCACCATCCAGAACGCGGACCGCATCCTGGTGGTGGACCACGGGGATGTTGTGGAACAGGGCACCCATGAGAGCCTCATGGCAGCCCGGGGCTTCTATTACCGCCTCTATGCCAGCCAGTTTGAATGAAAGAAGGACAGGCCATGACCCGCTCCTCCCTTTTCATCCTCCGGGACCGGGAGTTTTATAAGAAGACGGCGCTCCTGATGCTGCCGGTGATCCTCCAGCAGCTCATCACCATCGGCATCAATTTCACGGACAACCTGATGATCGGCTCCTTCGGGGAGAATTCCATCGCGGCGGCCTCCTTTGCCAACCAGTTTTTCGCTTTCTTCCAGTTTCTCTGCATGGGGCTGGGCTCCGGCGCGGTGGTGATGTCCAGCCAGTTCTGGGGACGGAAGGAGCTGGAACCCATGCGCGTCACCGCCGCCATCGCCCTGCGGGTGACGGTGCTGATCTGCGCCCTCTTCACCGCCGTCTCCGTCATCTGGCCGGAGGGTATGCTGCGCATCTTCACCGCCGATGAGCCCATCATCGCCCTGGGCAGGCCCTATATGCGCCTCATCGGCTGCACCTTCCTCCTGGCGGGACTCAGCAGTACGGTTACCTACCTCATCCGCAGCGTGGGGCAGGTGCGTATCCCCCTCATCGGCTCCGCCGTGGCCTTCCTGCTGAATCTCTTCTTCAACTGGGTCTTCATCTACGGCCGCCTGGGCTTCCCCCGGCTGGAGCTGGTGGGAGCCGCCGTGGGCACCGTCATCGCCCGGGTTTTTGAATTTCTCTTCGTCTGCGGCTATTTCGTTATGAGGGAGAAGAGCTTCGGCTTCCGCCTGAGACACTTTCTCCTCTCCGGCCGCTCCCTCCTGGGGCAATATGCCCGCTTCAGCCTCCCCGTTCTCGTCAGCGATACCCTGCTGGGGCTGAGCCTCAGCCTCACCTCCGTCATCTACGGCCATGTGGGGGCGGAGATTTCCGCCGCCAACGCCATCACCGGCTCCCTGGTGCGCCTGATCTCGGTGGTCAACGTGGGCATGTCCGGGGCCAGCGCCATCGTCATCGGCAACACCGTGGGAGAGGGTGACATTCCCCTCGCCAAACGCCAGGGGAACACCTATATTCTCCTCTCCTTTCTCTTCGGCCTTGCCCTCATTCTTCCCCTGAAGGCGCTGGAAGCCCCCTACATCAGCCTCTACCGCATACAGCCGGAGACCATGGACATCGTGCGGAGCATGCTCTTCTGCACCTACTTCATGCTCCCGCTCCAGACCATCGCCTATATGACCTCCAAGGGCATCCTCCGGGGCGGCGGGGACACCCGCTTCCTCCTTCTGGCGGATTCCAGCTGCGTGTGGTTCATCTCCCTCCCTCTGGGGGCCCTGGCCGGCTTCATCTGGCACCTCAGCCCCGTGTGGGTCTACCTCTTCCTTCAAATCGAATACCCTCTGAAGGGTCTTGTGTGCCTGGTCAGATACCTCAGCGGGAAATGGGTCCGGGAAATCCGGGCCTGAGGTTTTTGAAAACACGGGAGCGCCGCCGGGGTCCTCCCGCATTTTGTTACGTTTTTGTATATTATTCCGGGTATTCCCCTCTGGTTTTCCAATAAAACAGGGTCAAATTTGAAAAAAGCTTGCCAAAAACGAGTATTTTTTCTTTCCGAATGACTACCATTTTCCGGGTGACCCTGTTATAATCCTATAGGATTAACATGAGAATACGATACACCCGGCGGCAGCTCCCGGAGAGCGCCGCCCGGAAGGAGCAGCGGAATGCGGTCAAATTACAGCCGTTTCTTCCTCGTTATGATCGTCCTGATCTTCATTGCCCTCGCGGGACTGGCGATATATAACCTGAGAACCTATCGTGCCGACGCCGTCAGCAACGCGGAGGCCCTGGCCGAGCGCAGCCTGGATTACGAGGCCACCAAGGTGGAGAGCTACCTTCAGAAGGGCCTGGATGTGCTGTGGGTCACGGCGGACACAGTGAATTTCATGATGGACGGGGGGGCCTCCAACGGGGATATCCTCCGCTACCTCGTCACCGAGACGACGGATGAGCACAGCCAGGTGGATGAGAGCTTCACCGGCATGTACGGGTGGATCCGCGGGGAATACCTGGACGGGCTCGGCTGGGAGCCGCCGGCGGATTATGTCGCCACGTCGAGGGACTGGTACCTCGCGGGCCTTTCCGGGGGCGGTGAGGCCGTCATCGTCCCCCCCTATCTGGATGCTAGGGATAACACGGTGATGATCTCCGTGGCCCAGCTGCTGGCGGATGGGGAGAGCGTGCTCAGCCAGGACATCACTCTCGCGGAAATACAGGAGATTACGCGGCACATCAGCCTCGGGAGCTACGGATATGCCTTCATCATGGATGACGCGGGCATGATCGTCGCCCACCAGGACGAGGGTGAGATCGGCAAAATCTATGCGGGCGACGGGCGGTTCGGCGCTCTTGCGCAGGAGATCCTCGCCCACCCCGAGGGCCGCTTCCAGGCCGAAATCGAGGGGGAAACCTGCTCCGTCTTTGTCAGCACGGTGATGGACTCCTGGCATGTGGTCATGGTGGCGAGCAGCACCCGCCTTTTCCAAAGCATCAACCACTCCCTCTACATCCAGGGCACCGTCAGCTTCTGTGTTTTCTGCCTCATCTTCATCTTCTGCCTGCTGGCTTACCGGCGCATCGACCAATACCGCCGCAGCGACGAGGGGAGCCGGGAGCGGCTGCAGAAGCTGAACAGTGATATCGTCAAGGCCCTGGCCTATACCATCGACGCCAAGGACCGCTATACCAGCGGTCATTCCCAGCGGGTGGCCAACTATTCCCGGGAGATAGCCAGGCGCGTGGGAAAGAGCGAGGAGGAGCAGGAGACCATTTATTATGCCGGTCTGCTCCATGACGTGGGGAAGATTCGGGTGCCGGAGGACGTCATCGCCAAGCCCGGCGGTCTGGACGAGGGCGAGTTCAACCAGATTAAAATTCACACGGTCAGCGGCTACCACATCCTCAAGGACATCTACACCGAGCCCCATATCCCCGAGGGGGCCAAGAGCCACCACGAGCGATATGACGGAAAGGGCTACCCCGACGGTCTCGCGGGAGAGAACATTCCCGAGGTCTCCCGCATCATCGGCGTGGCGGACGCCTATGACGCCATGGCCAGCAACCGAAGCTACCGTGACGCCCTCCCCCAGGCCACCGTGCGCAGGGAGATTGAAAAGGGCAAGGGCAGCCAGTTTGACCCCCTGTTCGCCGACGTCATGCTGCAGATGATTGACGAGGACAAGGGCTACGAGATGCGCCAAATCCAGGAGGACATCAAGAACATCCTCATCGTGGACGACGACCGGCACACCGTGCAGTTCGTGGAGGAGGTGCTCTCCGAGGAGCCCGCCTACCACTCCTTCGCCGCCGGGAGCTATGCCGAGGCCGCCGCACTTCTGGAGAAGCAGAAGTTTGATTTGATTCTTATGGACCTGAGCCTGCCGGACATGGACGGGTACGAGGCCTTCCGGAAGATTCGGGAGAGTTATGCTGTTCCCATCGCCTTCATGACCGGGGAGAAGAACCTGGACTACATCCGCAAGGCCGGGGCCATGGGCGCCGAGGACTATATCACGAAGCCCTTCCTCCCGGTGGTGCTGAAGGAGCGGGTCCACGGCATCCTCTACCGCCTTTGATGCCCCCTCTGTAACATAACCGTCACTTGACTTTTCCCTCCTTCTCCGGTATCCTTTAGTACCCGGAGAAGGAGGGAAAACAATGAAGAAATATGTCCCCTATGAGAAGCTCTCCAAAAAGGAGAAGCGGGCCATCGACCTGAGACGTCGGGGCAGCTGGGGCGGCCTCAGCCCCGTGACCCGCAAGCCCAAAAACCCCAGGGCCTATGACCGCAAAAAGGCGCAAAGCTGGAAGAAGGACTCCGGCTTTGCGCCTGATTTGTTTTTATGTTGAAGGCGTTAGCTCTGCTGACTCTGCCAATGGCGTCAGTCCGCCCAGGAGCGGAAGTAAAAACGCTTTGATAGTTGCCACCTCGCCTCTGCTATTATCAATGGATGCACCCAAGACAAAGGTCTGTCCAATATGTGGGTTGGCGTAAAGGAAAGAGAGGCCGAGCTGCCTGCCGCTGGCGTCATAGGTCGCAAGAATCAGCGTGTCCAAATTCGTCGAGCTGAGATTGGTTACGCTGACCTCCGCGTAGAACATGCCCCGCGGAATTGCGCTGACCTTTTGATAGCTGCTGTCGCGCAAGGTTATTCCGTTGATTTGATACTCGATGCCTCGCCCCTCGCCGATGATGCTCCACCCGGCATAGAGCGTCAGACTTTCACCCGGCATAGCAGTCTCCTCAAATCTCCGCGTCAACCCTTCGTCCCAATACCAGCCCGCGAAGGTGCAGCCGACTTTGGACGGAGTGGGTAGCGTGAGCGCCGTCCCATACTTCACGCTGTCCGTACCCAGCGCCGCGCCGCCGTTAGTCTCATAGGTGAGCGTGTAGGAAACACGGTCATAATACCGGGACAGGACCAGCGAGCTGTCCTCCCGGACCGTACCGGAAAGCGTTCCCTTGGCTGTATTCTCGGAATAATGGTCGAAGGTTCTGACGCCTGCTGTGACATTGGAGCCTGCTGATGCCTCAGTGACCAGTTGCTCGGCCAGGTCGTAGCCGCTGCCGTCGGCCCGTTCAAGATAGAAACGGGTGGTATAGGTCGTGCCACCGCCGGAGACCGTGAGCCGTGCAACGTCGGAGGCAAGGCTGTCGCCGTTTGTCGCGGTTATGACGCAGCGGTACAAGGCATCGTTTTCACTCAGCGTCGCGCCCACAAGCAGCGTGGAGTAGATTTCACCGGAGACATTTACCCAGCTTGCGCCATCATCCAGGCTGCGTTGCCACTGATAGGTCACATTGACGCAGGAGCTGGTCACTTTGAGGACCGCTGCATCTCCGATACCGCTCTCCACGCCTTCGGGCTGCTGGGTAAAGGCAAGGACATACGCCCGGGCAGAGTCGGTATAGACTTCGTTTCCCCAGCCGTTCACGAGGCGACAGCGGTAATAGTATCCGTCGTTTTCCCCGCTCATGGGGATGGCGGCGGTGGCAGCCGTCTGCCCGTCAATGTCTCTCCAGTTTTCGTTATCCGCGGATTCCTGCCATTGATAGGAGAGACCGCTGTACCCCGAGGCGTTCAGCGAAAACAGGGCGCTGCTGCCCATCAGGGCCGCTGTGTCAAGGAGGGCGTCGTAGTCGATGCGCTCCTGATAAGGTGTAAAGCGTTCCAAAGAATAAGTATCCGTGTAGTAGCACTCCGCCGTCACGCTGGCGTTGTCCGCGATGGTGATGCTGTCGCAGCCATATTCGTTATCATGTTCACCGCCGCCAATGGCGTGATAATCCCCTTTTGCCGTAACCACACCGCCGTAAATTGTGACCGTACCGCCACGTCCGCCATAACCCCCACCAATACCCGCTCCATACGAGCTGCTGGCCGTCACAGTGCCGCCGTTAATGGTAACAACGCCATTGTCCTCCCACTTTTCACCGCCAATTCCCGCCCCGTATATCCCGGATGCTGTCACATTGCCACCGTTGATGGTAATCGTCTCATTCTTACCGCCAAGGCCCGCACCTGAGTGTTTTCCGCCGATTGCTGTTACTGTGCCGCTATTGATGGTAACAACACTGCTAATTCCGCCGATTCCCGAAGAGCAATACTCGCCCCCGGTTGCTGTCAAAGCTCCGCTGCCAAGAATGACAAGCTCCCCACCTGCAAAAACAGATATACCTTCAGCGTAGTTTCCATTTGCTTGCAGGCGGCTACTCCCCATCAGGTTCAGAGTCAGCTTCGCGCCGCCGGATATGCTGATGGGTGCTTCCTCCGATTCGATGCTCAAATCAACAATGGTCAGCATCACATCGCCGTTTTGCACCGTGACCGTGTTTCCGCTGGGCGTGCCGATGCTCTGGCGGATAATTGCGCTGTTTCCTTCGGTACGGATTGCCTCCCCACCCTGCTCAAAAACCGTCACGCCCTTGATGTTTCGGGAAACCGTAATGGAGCCGTCAATGAGGTCAAACTGCACCAGGCCAGTCGTGGTGGGCCCGAAAAGGGCATCGAAAACCGAGGTATTAATCTCCGAGGGATATACAGGTTCATAGGGATAGAACTTCCCATCTTCTTTGACGGTCATTACACCGTGTGCGAGGACAGAATAAACTGCGGCTGTCATCCAAGCTGTATCCGAAACATCGGTCGGCAGGGTTTCCGGCGTCCCATCAGGAATACCCATACGATAAAGAATCGTTGCCGCTTCCGCACGAGTGAGTGTGTCATCCACGCCGAAAGTCGTGCTGCTCGTGCCGCTTATGATGCCTTTGGCGAACATGACTGATACCGCCTCGTAATAGGGCGACTCCCGCGGCACGTCCTCAAACGAAGTCGTCATGCCCTCGTCATACTCCAATTCAAACAGTTCCATAAGCATTTGTGCCAGTTCCCCGCGAGTCAGTAGGTTTTCAGTGGGAGCGGCCAGCGTCTGCACGGAGAGCAGCATCAGCACCAGGCCAAGCATCAGTATCCGGCCAGCAATCTTCCTTATGGTTCTTCTCATGGCAGTGACCTCCCAAAACAATTGCAAAACAGCAACGCTGCACTGATGAAACAAAACCGATAGGCTGTGAATAAGGCAGCCAATTGCAGAGGCTTTCTCTCTGCTCAGTCCCAGCCCAGCCGCTTGGAGGCATAGGCCCGGAGCAATTCCTCCATCACCTGAAATACGAATTTCTTCGTTCCGGTACCGTGGCGGAAGGAGGAGACAATGGTGAGGGCCTGGCGGAGCCGGTGCTCCGTCAGATCCGTGACGGTGACGGCCCCGGTGGCGGTCAGCGCGTCAAAAAGCTCGTTCACAAAATCCTCCCGCTGGGCCATATCCATGGTGCCAAGCACATTGTCCATGGTCTCCTCAAAGGCCTGGCTGGAGCGGCTCAGCACCGGGCAGCGGGCAAAGGAGGTGCCCCGCACCTCCCAGGTAAAGCCGTCGTGGGCGGCAAAGCCCGGCTGGGCGGCCTTCACCACGGAGGCCCACTTCTCCCGGGTGAGCAGCGTTCCCACGATGGTGTACTGGGGCAGGAGGGTGTGGATGCGGCTGCGGATGCGGCGATAACCGGGCTGCTCAAAAAACTCCGGCTGGAAGCCCGGGCCGTCGTTGTTGTAGACGTCCGTGATGCGCTCCTGCATGGCCTCCGGGCACATGGCGGCGGCATAGACCGCCAGGTTGCCGCCCTTGGAGTGGCCCCCGACAATGAGGGGCGTCTCCCCCGCTCCCAGCCCGGCGAGATAGGCCGCCGCGTCCTCCTGGGCCGCCACCGCCGCCCGGGAGCTCATGAGGAAGTTTTCCTTCCAGGCCAGCAGCGTATCGTCCGTGCCCCGGAAGGCCACATACCGCCGCCCCGTGGGCAGGGTAACGGTGATGGCGGAAAACTGCTCCGTCCGGTCCGGGAGCCAGCGGCGGACGTAGCGGCTGAGTCGAAGGGCGCGGTACCGCCCCGTCTCCGGCAGCTTCAGCAGGATTGGGAGCATGACGGGGGATGCCAGCCGCCCCATGGTTCTGCCCGAGCCTTCCATCACGGCCTCATAGGCTGCCATGGCCTCCCCTATCGGCACTTCCTCGCTCTCCGGGCCGAGGATGCCGGTGTAGTCCGGGTTCACCAGCTTGCAGATGAGGTAGTTGTCCACCTCGTTGAAGGGGGTCTCAAAGAAGCTCTCGCCCCCGTGCTCTTCTATGTAATCCGCGATAGTGGGCATTTGAATCCCTTCTTTCTGAGGCAGTATTGTAGCATATGGGGCAGGCAGAAACAAGCCGGGGAACTTTTTGCCTTTTTTCGTGAAAAGAGGGAGCGCGGAAGGTTGACAAAAGCGGCGGAAAAAGGTAAACTGAATCACAACCTGGGGGAAAGGGGTGTTCGGCTTGAACCTGTTTTTCATTGTGCCCGCCCTGCCCTCCCCTGCCTCAAACTGCGTTTTTGCCCGGCTTTTGCGAAGTGCGTAAGCCGGTTCCTTTTTTATCATCACCACATAAAGGAGCACGACATGGCGACCATCATCAATGAACCCGCCCACACCTTCAACGAATACCTCCTCATCCCCGGCTATTCCTCCAGCGAGTGCGTTCCGGCCAATGTCTCCCTGCGCACGCCCCTGGTGAAGTTCCGCAAGGGGGAGGATTGCCCCATCTTCATGAACATCCCCATGGTCTCCGCCATCATGCAGTCCGTGTCCGATGACCGGATGGCGGTGGCCCTCGCCACGGAGGGCGGCGTCTCTTTCATCTACGGCTCCCAGAGCATCGAGGATGAGGCGGCCATGGTGCGCCGCGCCAAGGACTACAAGGCCGGCTTCGTCACCAGTGATTCCAACCTCCGGCCGGACAGCACCCTTGCCGACGTGCTCACCCTCAAGGAGCGCACCGGCCACTCCACTGTCGCCGTGACGGAGGACGGCACCGCCGAGGGTCGGCTGGTGGGCATCGTCACCAGCCGGGATTACCGCGTCAGCCGCATGACGCCGGAAACCCCGGTTTCCAGCTTTATGACCCCCTTTGAAAAGCTCATCTGGGCCAAGGAGGGTACCAGCCTCAAGGAAGCAAACGACATCATCTGGGAACACAAGCTGAACTCCCTTCCCATCATCGACAGCGAAGGGCGGCTTCGTTACTTCGTGTTCCGCAAGGACTATGAGAACCACAAGCAGAACCCCAATGAGCTGCTGGATGCCGACAAGCGCTACGTCATCGGCGCGGGCATCAACACCCGGGACTATGCCGCCCGCATTCCCGCCCTGCTGGAGGCAGGGGCCGACGTTCTGTGCATCGACTCCTCCGAGGGCTTCTCCGACTGGCAGAAGTTCACCCTTGCCTGGGTGCGGGAGCAGTACGGTGACCGGGTCAGGGTGGGCGCCGGCAACGTGGTGGATGCAAAGGGCTTCCGCTTCCTGGCCGAGTGCGGGGCGGATTTCGTAAAAGTCGGCATCGGCGGCGGCTCCATCTGCATCACCCGGGAGACCAAGGGCATCGGGCGCGGCCAGGCCACCGCCCTCATCGACGTCTGCGCTGAGCGGGACCGCTATTTTGCCGAGACGGGCATCTATGTCCCCGTCTGCTCCGACGGCGGCATCGTCTACGACCACCACATCACCCTGGCCCTGGCCATGGGCGCCGATTTCGTGATGCTGGGCCGCTACTTCGCCCGCTTCGATGAAAGCCCCACCAACAAGGTGAACATCAACGGCACCTACTATAAGGAATACTGGGGCGAAGGCTCCGCCCGGGCACGCAACTGGCAGCGCTACGATCTTGGGGGCGACCAGAAGCTCTCTTTCGTGGAGGGCGTGGATTCCTACGTCCCCTACGCCGGCAGCCTCAAGGACAACGTAGCCATGACCCTCAGCAAGGTGAAATCCACCATGTGCAACTGCGGCGCCCTCACCATCCCCGAGCTGCAGGAGAAGGCGGTGCTGACCCTGGTCTCCGCCACCAGCATCGTGGAGGGCGGGGCCCACGACGTCATCCAGAAGGACACCACCGCCGTCATCAAATAATTAAACGGAGACCCGCGACTGACGGAACATCGTGGAGCACCACGGGGGAGCGGGCCATCCCGGGGCAGAGGGGCTGACACTTCCCTGCCTTTTCAGCCGACCGTCTGGGCGCACTTCTCTCCCCGGAGACAAGTGCGCCCTGTGTCATTCTTTGAGAGCAGGAGGATTTTTGCAGATGAAGAAAGTCGGCATCATCATGGGCAGCACCAGCGACCTGCCCGTGGTCAAAAAGGCCGCCGAGGTGCTGAAGGAATTCGGCGTGCCCTATGAGGCCCATGTCTATTCCGCCCACCGCACCCCGGCGGAGGCCAGGGCCTTCGCCGAAAGCGCGAGGGAAAACGGCTTCGGCGCCATTATTGCGGCGGCGGGCATGGCGGCCCACCTGGCCGGGGCCATCGCGGCGGCCACCACCCTCCCCGTCATCGGCATTCCCATCTCTTCGGCCATGAGCGGGCTGGACGCCCTTCTCAGCACGGTGCAGATGCCCTCGGGCATCCCCGTGGCGACGGTGGCGGTGGACGGGGCGAAAAACGCGGCCTTCCTCGCCGTGCAGATCCTCGCAGTGGAGGACGCAGCCCTGGCGGAAAAGCTCAGCGCCCAGCGGGCCAAAAACGCAGCGGACATTCTTGCCAAAGATCAAAATATCAACACTGAAATGTAAAGGGGAAGGATTACAATGAAGCTCATCTACACCGGAAAGACCAAGAACGTATTCGCGCTGGAAAACGGCAACTACCTGCTGAAATTCAAGGACGACTGCACCGGCAAGGATGGGGTCTTCGACCCCGGCATGAACGAAGTCGGCCTCACCATCGAGGGCGTGGGGGATGTGAACCTCCGCATGAGCATCTACTTCTTCGAGAAGATCAACGCTGCCGGCATCCGCACCCACTATGTGAGCGCCGACCTGAAGGAGACCACTATGGAGGTCCTCCCCGCCAAGGTCTTCGGCAAGGGGCTGGAGGTCATCTGCCGCCACAAGGCCGTGGGCTCCTTCTATCGCCGTTACAGCGATTACATCGCCGAGGGTGCCGACCTTCCCGCCTATGTGGAGACCACCTTCAAAAACGATGAGAAGGGTGACCCGCTGGTGACGGAGGACGGTCTCGTGGCGCTGGGTGTCATGACCCACGAGCAGTATGCCGACATCCGGGAGATGACCCGGAAGATCACCCAGATCGTGGCGGACGACCTGAAGGAGAAGGGCCTCACCCTCTATGACATCAAGTTTGAATACGGCTATGACCAGGATGGCAGGGTGATGCTCATCGATGAGATTGCCTCCGGCAACATGCGCGTGTACAAGGATGGGCAGTACATCGAGCCCATGGCTCTCAGCGCGCTCTTCTTCAACTGATGGGCGGCTTTTTCGGCGCGGTCTCGAACCGCGATGTGGTGCTGGATGTGTTCTTCGGAACGGATTACCACAGCCACCTGGGCACCCGCAACGCGGGCATGGCCATCTGGAACGCCCAGACCGGGTGCAAGCGGCAGATCCACTCTATCGCCAACACGCCCTTCCGCACCAAATTTGAAGACGATTTGGCCACCTTCAGCGGCTGCTGCGGCATCGGCTGCATCAGCGACACGGACCCGCAGCCTCTGATGGTGCGCTCCCACCTGGGGCTCTACGCCATCACCACCGTGGGCATCATCAACAACGCTGAGGAGCTGGTGGAGCGTTACTTCTCCGACCACGGCCACCAGTTCATGGCCATGAGCTCCGGCAAGGTGAACACCACAGAGCTGGTGGCCGCCCTCATCAACGAGCGGGACAGCCTCACGGAGGGCATCCGACACGCCCAGGAGCAGGTGGACGGCTCCATGACCATCCTCCTCATGACGGGGCCGGATGAGATTATCGCCGCGAGGGACGCCTATGGCCGCCTTCCCATCCTGGTGGGGCAGAACGAGGAGGGCTGCTGCGTCTCCTTCGAGTCCTTTGCCTACCACAAGCTGGACTACAAGGACGCCTATGAGCTGGGACCGGGTGAAATCGTGCGCATCACCCGCAGCGGCTGGGAGACCATCTCCCCCGCCGGAAAACAGATGAAGATTTGCGCCTTCCTCTGGACCTACTACGGCTACCCCAACTCCAATTACGAGGGGGTCAACGTGGAGCTCATGCGCTACCGCAACGGGCAGATTATGGCCCGGGAGGAGGCGGCCAGGGGCACCCAGCCGGAGGTGGACTATATCGCCGGGGTGCCGGATTCCGGCGTGCCCCACGCCATCGGCTATGCCAACCAGAGCGGGCGGCACTTTGCCCGCCCCTTCGTCAAGTACACCCCCACCTGGCCCCGCTCCTTCATGCCCAGCAACCAGGCCGAACGGAACCAGGTGGCAAAGATGAAGCAGATCCCCGTCCCCGAGCTCATCGAGGGCAAGAAGCTGATGTTCGTGGACGATTCCATCGTCCGGGGCACCCAGCTGCGGGAGACGGTGGACTTCCTCTATGAATCCGGGGCGAAGGAAGTGCATATGCGCTCCGCCTGCCCCCCCATCATGTATTCCTGCAAGTTCCTCAACTTCTCCCGGGAGTATTCGGATTCCGAGCTGCTGGCCCGGCGCACCATCCGCAAGCTGGAGGGCGAGGAGGGCGACAATCACATCTCCGAGTATTCCGACGCCACCACGGAGCGGGGCCAGTGCCTGCTGAAATCCATCTGTGAGGAGTTCGGGTTCGACTCCCTGGGCTATCAGTCCATCGACGGGCTGCTGGAGGCCATCGGCATCGACCGCAGCCAGGTCTGCACCTACTGCTGGACGGGAAAGGAGTAATCATGGAGCGTTCTCATTCCGAGGCATACGCCGCCGCCGGCGTGGACATCGAGGCGGGCTACAGGGGCGTACAGCTCATGAAAAAGCATGTTCAGCGGACCTTCATCCCCGGCGTCGTCTCTGACCTGGGGGGCTTCGGCGGTCTCTTCCGCCCGGACCTCGCGGGCATGACAGAGCCGGTGCTGGTCTCCGGCACCGACGGGGTGGGCACCAAGCAGCGCATCGCCCAGCTCCTGGACAAGCACGATACCGTGGGCATCGACTGCGTGGCCATGTGCGTCAACGACATCGTCTGCTGCGGGGCAAAGCCCCTCTTTTTCCTGGACTACATCGCCATTGGGAAAAACGACCCGGAGAAGGTGGCCTCCCTGGTCTCCGGCGTTGCGGAGGGCTGCGTCCAGGCGGGCTGCGCCCTCATCGGCGGCGAGACCGCCGAGCACCCGGGCACCATGGGACCCGGGGATTACGACCTGGCGGGCTTCTCCGTGGGCATCGTGGACAAGCCCAAGGTGCTGGACCCCGCCCGGATGAAGGCAGGGGACATCGTGCTGGCCCTTCCCAGCAGCGGCCTCCATTCCAACGGCTTCTCCCTTGTGCGGAAGGTTTTTGACGTGGAGCATGCTGACCTGGGAAAACAGTATGACGAGCTGGGCTCCCCTCTGGGAGAAGCTCTGCTGACCCCCACGAAAATCTATGTGAAGCCCGTGCTGGCGGCCATCGAGGCGGCCGAGGTGCACGGGGTGAGCCACATCACCGGCGGCGGCTTCTACGAAAACATTCCCCGGGCCATCCCCGACGGGCTGGGGGCGAAGATCGAGAAGGCAGCCATCCGCACCCCCGCCGTCTTCTCCCTCGTCCAAAAGCTGGGGAACGTCTCTGAGCGGGACATGTTCAACACCTTCAACATGGGTGTGGGCATGAGCCTCATCGTTTCCGGGGACACGGCGGACAAGGCGCTGGCGGCCCTCAAAGAGAACGGCATCGACGCCTACGTCATGGGTGAGATCGTCTCCTCGGAGAATAAGATCGCCCTCGTCTGAGAGGAGAAGGCATGGAAAAGGCAAAGATTGCGGTGCTGGTCTCCGGGGGCGGCACCAACCTCCAGGCCCTCATCGACGCGGAAAAGCGGGGAGAGATCAAGAGCGGAAAGCTCGCGCTGGTCATTTCCAACGTACCGGGGGCCTATGCCCTCACCCGGGCGGAACAGGCGGGTATCCCCGCCCTCACCCTCACCCGGAAGGGCTGCGGGGGGCAGGCGGGCTTTGAGGCCGCGCTGGAGAAGGCGCTGAAGGACGCGGGCATTGACCTCATCGTCCTGGCGGGCTTCCTCAGCATCCTCAGCGGGGACTTCTCCGCAAAATATGACCACCGGATCATCAACATCCACCCCTCCCTCATCCCCTCCTTCTGCGGCAAGGGCTATTACGGCCTCCGCGTCCATGAGGAGGCGCTGAAATACGGCGTCAAGGTGACGGGGGCGACGGTACATTATGTAAATGAAATCCCCGACGGCGGGGAAATCATCCTTCAACGGGCGGTGGACATCCTGCCTGAGGACACGGCGGAGACTCTGCAGCGCCGGGTCATGGAGCAGGCGGAATGGGTACTGCTGCCCAGGGCCGCGGAGCTGGTTTCTGCAAAGATTATGAAAGAGAAAGCGGGGAATACGCTATGACCGATCTTCTGGAGTTTCTGAGAAACAACCCCTACCCCGGCCGGGGCATTGTCGTGGGGGCCGGTACCATCTACTACTTCATCATGGGCCGCAGCGTCAACAGCCGCAACCGCATTTTCACCCTCACAGAGGACGGCATCCGCACCGAGGCCCACGACCCGAGCAAGGTGGAGGATCCCAGTCTCATCATCTACCATCCGGTGCGCTACATCCCCGGGGCGGTCATCGTCACCAATGGGGACCAGACGGACACCATCTGGAAGACCGGGGATTTCCGCAGCGCCCTGATGACGCGGGAGTATGAGCCGGACGAGCCCAACTTCACCCCCCGCATCTCCGCCATTTACTACGAGAGCGGGGCTTTCGAGATGAGCATCCTGAAGCACAGGGACGGGCGCTGCCTGCGGGAGTTTTTCTGCTACGAGGGCTGCGACGAAGGGAAGGGCTGGTTCCTCAGCACCTATCAGGGGAACGGGAATCCCCTGCCCACCTTCGCCGGGGAGCCCATCGAGGTGACCCTGCCCGGGCCGGAGGAGGTTTGGGCGGCCCTGAACGGGGACAACAAGGTCTCCCTCTATGCCAACATCCGGGGTGAAGTGCGCCTATTCAACAAGAATCTGGGGGACTGATGCCCTCATCCGCCGCGGCCCTGCCGCGCCAGCCGGACGAGCATGGTACTCTCTCCCGGCAGACGCGGCGGCAGATGCCGCGCCAGCCGGGCGAGCAAGGTACTCTCTCCCGGCAGACGCGGCGGCAGATGCCGCGCCACCTTCCCCAGAGGGGAAGGCAGAAAGGACGCTGATTATATGAATGAACTGGAACTGAAATACGGCTGCAATCCCAGCCAAAAGCCCGCCCGCATCTTTATGAGGGACGGCTCGGAGCTCCCGGTGAAGGTGCTGGGGGGCAAGCCCGGCTACATCAACTTTCTGGACGCCCTCAACTCCTGGCAGCTCGTGAAGGAGCTGAAGGAGGCCACCGGCCTCCCCGCCGCGGCATCCTTCAAGCACGTCTCCCCCGCCGGAGCCGCCGTGGGCAAGCCCCTCAGCGACGTTGACCGGCAGGTGTATTTCGTCCGGCCCGATGCGGAGCTGAGCCCCATCGCCTGCGCCTACATCCGGGCGCGGGGGGCTGACCGCATGAGCTCCTACGGGGACTGGGCGGCCCTCAGCGAGACCTGCGACGCCGCCACCGCCCGCTACATCAAGGGGGAGGTCTCCGACGGGGTCATCGCCCCCGGCTACACGGAGGAGGCCCTTCGGATTCTCCGGGAGAAGAAAAAGGGCGGCTACAACATCGTTCAGATCGATCCCGACTACGTGCCCGCCCCCCAGGAGACCAAGGAGGTCTTCGGCGTCACCTTTGAGCAGGGGCACAACTTCTCCAAGATTGATGAAAAACTCTTTGCGAACATCGTGACGAGGAACAAAGATCTGCCCCCGGAGGCCCTGACGGACCTGATGGTGGCCCTCATCACCCTGAAATACACCCAGTCCAATTCCGTCTGCTTCGTGAAGGACGGGCAGGCCATCGGCGTGGGGGCCGGACAGCAGAGCCGCATCCACTGCACCCGTCTGGCGGGGCAGAAGGCGGATACCTGGCTCCTGAGGCGGCATCCCCGGGTGCTGGCCCTGCCCTTCATCGACGGCATCCGCCGTCCGGACCGGGACAACGCCATCGATGTCTACCTCTCCGATGACTATGAGGATGTGATCGGCGAGGGCGTGTGGCAGCAGACCTTCAAGACCAGGCCCGAGCCCCTTACCAAAGAGGAAAAGAAGGCCTGGATCGCCACCCAGAGCGGCGTGACCTGCGGCAGCGACGCCTTCTTCCCCTTCGGGGACAACATCGAGCGGGCGGCCCGCAGCGGCGTGAAATACGTTGCCGAGCCGGGGGGCAGCGTCCGGGACGACGACGTCATCGACAAGGCGGACAAATACGGGATGGTTATGGCCTTCACCGGCCTGCGCCTCTTCCACCACTGATTTTGGAGGAGTAAGGAATGAATCTAATGGTCGTTGGCGGCGGCGGACGGGAGCACACCATCATCCGCAAGCTGCGGGAGAATAAAGATGTGGAGACCATCTGGGCCCTGCCCGGCAACGGGGGCATGGCGGCGGACGCTACCTGCGTCGATATCGGCGCGAAGGACATCGAGGGCATCGTGGCCTTTGCCAAAAGCCACCCGGTGGACTACGCCGTGGTGGCCCCGGACGACCCCCTTGTGCTGGGCTGTGTGGACGCGCTGGAGGCCGCGGGCATCCCCTGCTTCGGCCCCAGGGCCAACGCCGCCATCATCGAGGGCAGCAAGGTCTTTTCCAAGGACCTCATGAAGAAATACGGCATCCCCACGGCGGCCTACGAGACCTTTGACGACATGGATGCCGCCCTTCGCTATCTGGACACCGCCCCCATCCCCACGGTGGTGAAGGCCGACGGCCTGGCCCTGGGGAAGGGCGTCATCATCGCCATGACCCGGGAGGAGGCGAAGGACGCCGTCATCAGCATGATGCGGGACAAAAAGTTCGGCAAGAGCGGCGACAAGATTGTTATTGAGGAATTCCTGGAGGGGCCGGAGGTCTCCGTCCTCTCCTTCACCGACGGGAAGACACTCAAGCCCATGGTCTCCTCCATGGACCACAAGCGCGTGGGGGATGGGGACACCGGCCTCAACACCGGCGGCATGGGTACCGTGGCCCCCAACCCCTACTACACGGAGGATGTGGCCAAAATCTGCATGGAGACCATCTTCCTCCCCACCGTCCGGGCCATGAACGCCGAGGGGCGGACCTTCAAGGGCTGCCTCTACTTCGGTCTCATGATCACGAAGGACGGGCCGAAGGTCATCGAATACAACTGCCGCTTCGGGGACCCGGAGACCCAGGTGGTGCTGCCCCTGCTGGAGAGCGACCTGCTGACCGTCATGAAGGCCACCACGGACGGGACGCTGGCGGACACCGAGGTAAAGTTCTCCGCCGGTCATGCCTGCTGTGTGGTCATGGCCTCCGAGGGTTACCCCGTGGCCTACGAAAAGGGCTTCCCCCTCACCATCCCCGAGGAAGTGCGGGACAAGGTCTATGTGGCCGGGGCCTCCATCAAGGATGGCGTCGTGGTGACAAACGGCGGGCGGGTCCTGGGCTGCACCGCCGTGGCGGAGACCCTGCCCAGGGCCATTGAGGAGGCCTACAAGATCGTGGAGCAGGTCTCCTTCCAGAACGCCTACTGGCGGCATGACATCGGTGCGCGGGCCCTGCGGGCCCCGGAGGGCTGACATGGTCTACCGTGTTTTTTCCGAAAAAAAGCCGGGGCTGAGCCCCGAGGCCTCCGCCCTCCTCTCGGACTGCCGGAGCTTTTTGGGCATCACCGGCCTCACGGACATCCGCGTTCTCAACCGCTACGACGCGGAGGGGCTGGAGGAGGCCCTCTTTGACTATGCCCGGACGACGGTCTTCTCCGAGCCGCAGCTGGACACAGTCTCGGAGACCGTGGATTTTCCCGGGGCGGCGGCGGTCTTCGCCGTGGAGCCCCTGCCGGGGCAGTTTGACCAGCGGGCGGACTCGGCGGCCCAGTGCATCCAGCTCCAGAGCCAGGGGGAGCGGCCCATCATCCGCACGGCGAGGGTCTATGCCCTCTACGGTGAGGTGAGCCCGGAGGAGCTCCAAAAGGTCAAGAGCTATGTCATCAACCCGGTGGAGAGCCGGGAGGCCTCCCTCGAAAGGCCGGAGACCCTGCGCATGGAATACCCCCGGCCGGAGACGGTGGAGACCATCGGGGGCTTCATCTCCCTGGACACCGCCGGCCTGGAAGCGCTGCTGGGGAGCCTGGGTCTCGCCATGGACTTGGAGGATTTGAAGTTCCTGCAGGCCTATTTCCGGGACACGGAGAAGCGGGACCCCACCATCACAGAGGTGCGGGTGGTGGACACCTACTGGTCTGACCACTGCCGTCACACCACTTTCTCCACCGTCCTGGACGACATCGACATTGAGGATGAGGCGGTGAAGGCCGCCTATGAGCGCTATCTTGCCCTGCGGGAGGAGGTCTACGGCCCGGAGAAGGCCGCCCAGCGCCCCCGCACCCTCATGGACATCGCCACCATCGGCGCAAAGGCCCTGAAAAAGCGGGGGCTGCTGCCCGAGCTGGACGAGAGCGAGGAGATCAACGCCTGCTCCATCCACGTCCCCGCCAGGGTGGACGGGAGGACGGAGGACTGGCTCCTCATGTTCAAAAACGAGACCCACAACCACCCCACGGAGATTGAGCCCTTCGGCGGTGCGGCCACCTGCATCGGCGGCTGCATCCGGGACCCCCTCTCCGGCCGGGCCTATGTACATCAGGCCATGCGGGTCACCGGCGGCGGAGACCCCCGGGTCTCCCTCAAAGACACCACCCCCGGCAAGCTGCCCCAGCGCAAGCTGGCCCAGACCGCCGCGGGGGGCTACTCCTCCTACGGCAACCAGATCGGCCTGGCCACCGGTCACGTGGCGGAGGTCTATCACCCCGGCTACATCGCCAAGCGCCTGGAATGCGGCGCGGTGGTGGCGGCGGTTCCCGCCGGGAACGTGGTGCGGGAGCGGCCCCAGGCGGGCGACGTCATCATTCTCCTGGGGGGGCGCACCGGGCGGGACGGCATCGGCGGCGCCACCGGCTCCAGCAAAAGCCACGACATGAAGAGCCTCACCACCATGGCCAGCGAGGTGCAGAAGGGCAACGCCCCCGAGGAGCGGAAGATCCAGCGCCTCTTCCGCAAGGGGGAGGTCACCCGGCTCATCAAGCGCTGCAACGATTTCGGCGCCGGGGGCGTCAGCGTCGCCGTGGGTGAGCTGGCAGACGGCCTCAGTATTGAGCTGGACGCAGTGCGAAAAAAATATGAAGGGCTGGACGGTACGGAGCTTGCCATCAGCGAATCCCAGGAGCGGATGGCCGTGGTGGTCGCCCCGGAGGACGAGGAAAAGTTCATTGCCGAGGCAGAGGCGGAGAACCTGGAGGCCTACCGGGTCGCCGTGGTGACGGAAGAGCGGCGCATGGTGATGCGCTGGAAGGGAAAGGTCATCGCGGACCTCTCCCGGGATTTCCTGGACACCAACGGGGCCAAAAAGCACGCCTCCGCCAAGGTGAAACAGGGCGCCTACAAGGGCGCGCCTGCCTTTTCCTCCCTTCGGGAGATGGCCGCCAGTCTGGAATGCGCCTCCCGCCGGGGCCTCACGGAGCGCTTTGACTCCACCATCGGTGCGGGCACCCTGCTCATGCCCTTCGGCGGAAAGACCCAGCGCACCCCGGCACAGGTCATGGCAGCCCTGCTGCCGGTCCTCCCCGGGCAGCACACCGACACCGGCAGCGCCATGGCCTGGGCCCTGGACCCGGAGGCCATGAGCGATGACCCCTACGAGGGGGCCTACGGCGCGGTCTGCACCAGCATCGCCAAGCTGGTGGCCGCCGGGGCGGATTATAAAAAAGCCTATCTCACCTTACAGGAGTTCTTTGAAAAGCTGCGGAGCGACCCGGTGCGGTGGGGCAAGCCCTTCGCCGCCCTGCTGGGGGCGCTGGATGCCCAGATGGACTTTTCCGCCGCCGCCATCGGCGGCAAGGACTCCATGTCCGGCTCCTTCCTGGATTTGGATGTGCCCCCCACCCTCATCAGCTTTGCCATCGCGCCCCTGAGCGCGGATGAGCTGCTCTCCCCCGAATTCAAGGAGCCGGGACATCCGGTCTATCTCTTTGCCCCCACCGGATTGGGGGGCGAAGAGCAGCGGAAATGCTGGGATACCTTTCTTGCCCTCCACCGGGAGGGCCGGGTAAAGGCCGCCTGGGCCGTGGAAAAGGGCGTGGCGGAGGGCATCATGAAGATGTCCTTCGGCAACCGCATCGGCTTCCGGGCGGAGCGGAGCCTGGGCTGCGAGGCCTACTCCCCCGCCCTCTACGGCTTCATCCTGGCGGAGCTGGACGGAGAGGTGGACCTTCCCGGCGTCACCCGGCTGGGGGAAACCACCCGGGCACCCATGATTGACCTGGGGGACGACATCGCCCCCATTGACGAGCTTCTGGCCCTCAACGAGGGGGTGCTGGAGGGGGTCTATCCCACCCGGACGGAGGAGAAGGATAGCGCACAGCTCCTGTCCTACCCCGCATCCGCCTACCCCGCCCCGGCGGTGAAGCGCCTTAAACCCCTGGCCCTGATTCCCGTTTTTCCCGGCACCAACTGCGAATATGACACCCAGCGGGCCCTGCTGGAGGCGGGGGCGGAGACGGAGATTGCCGTCATCCGCAACCTCACCGCCGAGGCCGTGGCCAGGAGTGCGGAGCAATTTGCCGAGAGTCTGAAAAAAGCCCAGATGGTCGTGATCCCCGGCGGCTTCTCCGGGGGCGACGAGCCGGAGGGCAGCGCGAAATTCATCACCGCCTTCTTCCGCAACCCTCGGGTGAAGGAGCTGGTGACGGAGCTGCTGGAACGGCGGGACGGACTGATGAGCGGCATCTGCAACGGTTTCCAGGCCCTTGTAAAGCTGGGCCTTGTCCCCTACGGAAAGATCATCGACACGGACGAGAGCTGCCCCACCCTGACTTTCAACCGCATTGGCCGCCACCAGTCCATGCTGGTGCGCACCCGGGTGGCCTCCGTGAAATCCCCCTGGCTGAGGCTGGTGAAGGTGGGGGACATCCTCACCGTGCCCATCTCCCACGGGGAGGGCCGCTTCCTCGCCTCCCCGAAGCTGCTGAAGGAGCTGGCCGAAAACGGGCAGATTGCCACCCAGTATGTGGATTTGGACGGAAACGCCAGCATGGACACCGCCTTCAACCCCAACGGCAGCGCCTGGGCCGTGGAGGGCATCACCTCCCCGGACGGACGGGTATTCGGCAAGATGGGCCACAGCGAGCGGGTGGGAAAGGACCTCTACCGCAACGTGCCCGGCAATTATGACATCCGCATGTTTGAGGCGGCGGTAAAGTATTTCCGGTAATTCCAGATGAAACGAACATCGGCGCGGGCAGGCTGCCCGCGCCGACGGTTTTAGTTTTCAAAACAAGTCGCTATGGCTGCCCGTTCGAATCAGTCTCAGGATCAGCGTTTCCCGGACGACCTGATAGACCAAAAGCCAGTCCGGTTCTATGTGACACTCTCGCATGCCTTTATAGTTCCGGGAATTCGCCAATTCGTGATCCCGATATCGCTCCGGGAGCGGCACCTCGCTCATCAGGAGCGCAATGACCGTCTGGAGCGCATTAGGGTCACAGCCGCGTTTCAGCGCCAGCTTATAGTCTCTTTTAAACTGGCCCGTAAACTCCGGTTTAAGCATTCAGGGCCTCCATCAGTTCTTCAACACTGTCAAAGGGGCCGTACAGATCCTCACCCCGCTCCGCAGCGTTCATAGCCGCAAGTGTAACCTCATTGGGCACATGCTTGCTGACAAAAAAAGGAAGGGCCTGTTCTCTCACAGACTGCCGAAGGAAAATATTGAACGCTGTGGACAGGCTCATGCCCAATTCGTTAAAAAGAAGGTCCGCCTGTTTCTTGATGTCTTCATCCACCCGAATGGTCACATTCACGCTTTTCATTCTGCATCCCTCCTGCCCCTTATTATATGCGTTCAAAGTAATAAGTCAACATCTACATGTGCAATTCATGTGCAAATAACCGCGTCATAAGAAATCCCGGAAAGCTCAGAACAGGGCTTTCCGGGACTCAAATGTTATTTTGACTTTATCCCCTCACCCGCAGCTCCCAGAAGGCCACTGCGGCGGCGGCCCCCACGTTCAGGGAGTCCACCCCGTGGTGCATGGGAATGCGCACGGTATAGTCGCAGCCTTCGATGGCGGCGGGGGTCAGCCCGTCCCCCTCCGTTCCCAGGAGGATGGCCAGCTTTTTGAGGCTGAGAAGCCGGGGGTCATCCACGGAGATGCTGTCCTCCCGCAGGGCCATGGCGGCGGTGCGGAAGCCGTGGGAATGGAGGATGCCCAGCCCCTTTTCCGGCCACTCCTCGCTGTGCTCCCCCAGCCTCGCCCAGGGGACCTGAAAGACGGTGCCCATGCTTACCCGCACCACCCGCCGCAGAAGGGGGTCACAGCAGCCGGGGGTGAGGAGCACGCCGTCCACCCCCAGGGCCGCCGCGCAGCGGAAGATGGCCCCGAGATTCGCCGCGTCCACGATGTTTTCCGGCACGGCGACCCGGCGGGCAGCGGAGAGGATCTCTCCAGGCTTCCTCGCCGGAGGCCGCCGCATGGCGCAGAGGATGCCCCGGGTGAGGGCATAGCCCGTGAGGGCAGCCAGGACCTCCCGCTCCCCGGTGTAGACGGGGATATCCCCGCAGCGTTCCATGAGCTCTGCCCCCTGTAGGGTGAGCTGCCGCCGCTCCATGAGGAGGGACAGGGGCTCACACCCGGCATCCAGCGCCAGGCGGATGACCTTGGGGGTCTCGGCGATGAAAACACCCCTCTCGGGCTCGATGCGGCTGCGGAGCTGGGCCTCCGTCAGGTGGGCGTAGGCCTCCAGCGCCGGGTCCCGGACATCACTGATTTCAATAATCCGGGCCATCACACATCCAATCGGGTGAGGTCATCCGGGGTCTCCCGCCGGACCGCCACACTGGAGGCGCCGCCGGAGAGCATGACCACAGGCGGCCGCCCGAAGCGGTTGTAGTTGGAGGCCATGGAATAGTTGTAGGCCCCGGTGGTGCAGACGGCAACCACGTCTCCCCGGCTCATGCTCTCCGGGAGGGAGATGTTCTCCTGAATGAGGTCTCCGCTCTCGCAGCAGCGGCCGGCGAGGGTGCAGCGGAGGCTTCGCGCCTCCTCCATCTTCCCGGCGGGGAGCACGGTATAGCGGGAGCCATAGAGGGCATAGCGGGGATCGTCCGTCATGCCGCCGTCGATGGTGACGTAGTTCTTGAAGCCGGGAATGCGTTTGACGGCGGCGACCCGGTAGAGGGTCATGCCCGCGTCGGCCACGATGCTCCTTCCCGGCTCCATGTGGATGGCGGGCTCGTGGATGCCCAGCGCCCGGCAGGTCTCGTGCACCGTTTCCGCCACGGAGGTGATCTTCTCCCCCACGTCCAGACAGGGGTCATCCTCCACATAGCGGACCCCGTAACCGCCGCCCAGATCCAGCACCCGGGCCTCATAGCCCAGCTTTTCTTTGATCTCCGCGATATAGCGCAGCATCACCACCGCCGCCCGCTCAAACACATCCTCCCCAAAAACCTGGGAGCCCACATGGCAGTGGTAGCCCAGGAGGTCAATGTGCTTCTGCTTCAGGGCAAGGGCGATGAAGCCCTCCGCCTGCCCGGTCTCAATGGCGACACCGAACTTGGAATCCACCTGCCCGGTGGCAACGGCAGCATAGGTGTGGGGGTCGATGCCCGGAGTGAGGCGAAGGAGCGCCTTTTGACGGACGCCCTTTTTCTCCGCCGCCGCTTCCAGGGCGATAAGCTCTTCCTCGTTGTCCACCACGAAGCAGCCCACTCCCCGGTCCAGGGCAAAGGCGATGTCCTCATCGGTCTTGCCGTTGCCGTGATAGCAGGCCCCGATGAGGTCAAACCCCGCCTTCCCGGCGGTGACGATTTCTCCGGGGGAGACCACATCCACCCCCATGCCCTCCTCCGCCATGATGCGGAAGAGCCGCCCGAATGCGGCGGCCTTCGCGGCATAGAGGGGCCGGGAGCCTTCGTTGAAATTCTTTCGAAAGGCTTCCAGATAGACCCGGCAGTTATGGCGGATTCGCTCCTCATCCATGAGGTAGAGGGGCGTTCCGTATTCCTCCGCCAGGGCCAGGGTGTCCTGCCCGGCGAAAGTCAGATGTCCGGCGTCGTTGACGCCGATGTTCTCGCAAATCATCGGTGCTTGTGTCCTTTACAGCATATGGGCCCGCAGCTCCTCGGCGGAGAGGGGGGTCAGGTCGGCGGGGGCAAAGTCGAAAACGGTCTTGCAGCCGTAGTCCCCCCGGGCAGCGTGCTTATGAACGCCCCGGGCCAGAGCCACCAGCACGCTGGCGGTGAACTCGGGGTTGGAATCCAAATTGAGGGAGTACTCGATGGTGTGGTGATGCTCGCCCCGCAGGCCGGTGGAGCCGGTGCGGATGACGAAGCCGCCGTGGGGCAGCTCACTGTGGTCCCTGGCCATCTCCTCGGCGGTGATGAAGGTCACAGTGGTGTCGTACTGGTCAAAGTAGTTGGGCATGGTCTTGATGGCCTGCTCAATGGCGGCCTTGTCCGCCCCCTCCTTGGCCACGACGTAGACCTCCCGGCGGTGCATCTGCCGGGGGGTGAAGCGGGGATGCTCTCCGGCCCGGACGGCCTCCAGGGCCTCGGGGATGGGTACGGTGTACTGCCGGGCATCCGCCACGCCGTCGATGCGGCGCACGGCGTCAGAATGGCCCTGGCTCACCCCCCGGCCCCAGAAGGTATAGTCGCTGCCCTGGGGCAGGATGATGGAGGCATAGAGCCGGTTCAGGGAGAACATGCCGGGGTCCCAGCCGCCGGAAATCAATGCGGTGTGTCCCCCGGCCCGGGCTGCAGCGTCCACCTTGGCAAAGTGCTCCGGAATACGGGCATGGGTATCAAAGGAATCCACCACGTTGAATTCCCGGGCCAGCTCCGGGGTGAACTTGGGCAAATCCGTGGCACTGCCACCGCAGTTGATGAGAACGTCAATCTCATCCCGATGCCGGGTGATGAAGGACGCGGGGTAGACGGGGACGGCGGTGAGGGTCTTCACGGTGTCCGGGTCCCGGCGGGTGTAGATGCCGGTGAGCTCAATGTCGGCGTTCTGCCGGGCGGCACATTCCACGCCGCGCCCGATGTTGCCGTAGCCATAAATCGCGATGTTCATCCTTTTTCTCCTTTCTTTCCCGCCTGCTCAATCAGGCTGTGCATATCATAAAGGCCGGGGCCTTTGCCGATGAGGAATTCCGCCGCCGCCAGGGCGCCCTCGGCGAAAAGGGCGCGGCTGTGGGCCTCGTGCTTGAGGGTGATGGTCTGGTTCTGGGTGCCGATGAGGATCTCATGCTCCCCCACGATGTTTCCCATGCGGATGGCGTGGAGGCCGATCTCCGTGGGGGTACGCTTGCCGTAGCCGTCCCGCCCGCGTTTCAGCTCCGCATTCGGACGCACGGTCCGAATAGCCTCCGCCAGGGCCAGGGCGGTGCCGCTGGGGGCATCCACCTTCCGGTCATGGTGCTTCTCCACGATCTCGATCTCCGCGTCGGGCATGGCAGCGGCCGCCACCTTGGCAAGCTCCGTCAGGAGGGCGATGCCCAGGGAGTAGTTGGCGGCGAAAAAGAGGGGTATCTTCTTTGCCGCCTCATCGATGGCGGCCTTTTCCTCCTCCGTCTGCCCGGTGGTAGCCAGCACCAGAGGGAGGTCATTCTTCACGCAGAAGTCCAGCAGGGCATCCGTAACGGAATGGTGGGAAAAATCCACCACCACATCCACGTCGGTCCGCGCTTCTGCAAAGGAGGCGGCGCAGGGCACGGGGGTGTCCTTGGGCCCCATGAGGTCGATGCCGGCGATAAGCTCGGCTCCCCGGTAGCCCTCCAGGGCCAGCTTGGCCACTTCCCTGCCCATGTGGCCCCCCAGGCCGCTGATCAGGATTCTCATGTCAAATCACCTCAAATGAGCTTCTGCTCCCGCATGAGGGCGAAGAGCTTTTCTTCGTTTGCCGCCTCCATGGCGGTGAGAGGCAGACGGAGGTAATTCTCGCACCACCCCATGGCGGCCATGGCGGCCTTGGCGGGAATGGGGTTCACCTCGCTGAAGAGGGCCTTGATGAGGGGCAGATAGCGGACCTGGAGCTCCATGCTGCCCTTCACATCCCCCCGGAAGAAGCGCTTGCACATCTCCGAGGTCTCCCCCGGCAGGAGGTTGGAGAGGACGGAGATGACACCCTTTCCCCCCACGGAAAGGATGGGCACCACCTCATCGTCGTTGCCGGAATAAATGTCTACCTTGTCCCCGACGAGGGCGGCGGTCTCCACAATCTTGGAGATATTGCCGTTGGCCTCCTTGATGCCCGCGATCATGGGATGGTCCGCCAGGGCAGCATAGGTAGCCGGCTCGATGCTGACGCCGGTACGGGAGGGAACATCGTAAAGGATGAGGGGCTTCGTCGAAGCATCCGCGATGGCGGTGTACATCTGAATGAGGCCCTTCTGGGTGGCCTTGTTATAGTACGGCGTCACCACCAGCAGGGCATCCGCCCCCACCTCGCAGGCATACTTCGACAGATCAATGGCATAGGCGGTATCGTTGGAGCCGGTGCCGGCGATCATGGGGACGCGGCCCGCGATGCGCCGGGCGCTGAACTTCAGGACATCGCGGTGCTCCTCATCCGTGAGGGTGGAACCCTCGCCGGTGGTCCCTGCGATAACCAGGGCGTCGATGCCGCTCTCAACCTGCCAGTCGATGAGCCTGCCGAGGGATTCGTAATCCACGCCGGAGGCGGTGGTGGGGGTGATAAGGGCGGTGGCGGCGCCGGTGAAAACGGGATGCTCTCTCATGATTCTTCTCTCCTTTTGCTGACGGGAAAAATGTGGTCAGTAATCATCAAAAAATGAAAATCGACAGCCAGCGGTTTGCGCTGCTGCCGAAATGCGAAATGCCCACGCCGCCCCCGCTCACCGGGGACATGGGCAACTTTCGCAATCAATCCATAGCGCTCCGCAAAAATGCGACAGTCAGGCGGATGTTCTCCGCCTGCCCAGGCGGGGGCTGCAAGTTCCCGCCTTCGGCAGCGGCCCCTTTCCCGCCGGCAACGGCTTTGCTGCCTTGCACCGGAGGTAATGATGGACGCTGCGCCTCTATCCTTTCATTGCGATATTCAATTTTTTGTATATTATCATATTGGATGGCGCTTGTAAAGCCCGGAGGGGCAGATTTTCCGGAAAATTTGAAGTTTGGGGCTTGACAATCGCGGTTTTGGGGAGTAAAGTACGGGCAATATCAATCAAAGGCGACGACGAAGACGGTCGGGCGTTTCCTTTTCAGAGAGCCGGCGGGCGGTGTGAGCCGGCAGGGGGACCTCCACGAGACCTATCACTTCCGAGCCGGAGCACCGAAAGGCTTGACCAGGTAGGCTGTTCCCGTATGGCTGCGTTAAAGCACAGGGCTTGTTGGAGTCCGATGAGTGGCGCGAAAGCGCAATTTGAGTGGTACCGCGGGTTGTTTGTTCATCCCGTCTCAAAGCGATTTGAGACGGGGTTTTTATTTTGTCTGGAGGAAACGAAAATGGCTGAACTGACGAATCAGAAGCTGGTAGAGGTGGGCGCCCGCATCCGGGAGATGCGGGAGATCAGCGGCTACTCCGCTCAGGAGATGGCGGGCCTCACGGAGGTCAGCACAGAGGAATACCAGGCCTATGAGGACGGGCTTGCGGATTTCCCCTTTACCTTCATCCACAAGTGCGCCCTGGCGTTCAACATTGAAATTACGGACATTCTGGAGGGGCACAGCGCCAAGCTCTCCGCCTATACCGTGACCCGCCGGGGACAGGGCCAGACCACCGCCGACGAGAAGGGCATCCGCATCCAGAGCCTCGCCCCCCAGTTCAAGCGGAAGCTGGCGGAGCCCTACTGGGTGCACTACACCTATGAGGAGGAGCTGCAGCACCGGCCCATCCACTTGACCCGCCACAGCGGCCAGGAGTTCGACGTCATCGCCTCCGGCTCCCTGAAGGTGCAGATTGGGGATCACATCGAGGTATTGCAGGAGGGAGACAGCATTTACTATAATTCCTCCGCTCCCCACGGGATGATTGCCACCGGCGGGCAGGACTGCTACTTTTACGCCGTGGTCATGAACGGGGACGAGGAGCTGACGGAGATCTCCAGCGTCACCTCCCCCGCCGCCCGGGGGGACGACGCCCAGGCGGTGAAGGAGTTCATCGACTGCGTGGAGGATGAAAACGGCACCCTCCAGCAAATCCGCTTCTTCAACACCGACAGCTTCAACTTTGCCTTCGATCTGGTGGACGCCCTGGGCCGCCAGAAGCCCGACAAGCTGGCCATGGTATGGCTGGACCGCCACAAGAACGAACGGCGCTTTACCTTCAAGGACATGATGAAGGAATCCGCCCGGACGGCCAACTACTTCAAGTCCCTGGGCATCAAGCGGGGCGACCGGGTCATCGTGCTGCTGAAGCGGCACTACCAGTTCTGGTTCACCATCCTGGCGCTGCACAAGCTGGGTGCCATCATCATCCCCGCAACCAACCTTCTGCAGAAGCACGACTTCGACTACCGCTTCGAGGCCGCCGGCATCTCCGCCATCGTCTGCACCTCCGACGGAGACACGGCAAAGGAGGCCGAGCGCAGCATGGAGACCCATCCCGAGGTGGTGACCCGCATCATCGTGGGTGAGCCCCGGGAGGGCTGGCACGACTTCAACGGCGAATACAAGATGTTCTCCTCCTCCTTCCCCCGCCCGGAGGACTGCCCCTGCGGCGACGACCCCATGCTGATGTTCTTCACCTCCGGCACCACCGGCTATCCCAAGATTGCCTGCCACAGCTACAAATACCCCCTGGGGCACTACATCACCGCCAAATACTGGCACTGCGTGGAGCCCGACGGACTGCACTTCACCATCTCCGAGACCGGCTGGGGCAAGGCCCTCTGGGGCAAGCTCTACGGCCAGTGGCTGGCGGAAGGCGCCACCTTTGTCTACGACTTTGACAAGTTCGAGGCCGACGACCTGCTGCCGCTGTTCAAGCAGTATCAGATTACCACCTTCTGCGCGCCTCCCACCATGTACCGCATGCTCATCAAGCAGGACATTTCCCAGTATGATCTGAGCTCCATTCACCACGCCACCACCGCCGGTGAGGCCATGAACCCCGAGGTCTTCAAGCAGTTTGAGAAGGCCACCGGCCTCCAGATCATGGAGGGCTTCGGCCAGACGGAGACCACCCTGGTCATCGCCAATCTCATCGGGGAGCCCCACAAGCTGGGCAGCATGGGCAAGCCCACCCCCCAGTGGGATGTCACCCTGCTCACCCGGGAGGGCGAGCTGGCCAAGGACGGCGAGACCGGCGAAATCTGCATCCGCACCGACGAGAGCGTCCCCTGCGGCCTCTTCAAGGGCTATTTCCGGGACGAGGAGCACACGGCGGAGCAGTGGCACGACGGCTACTACCACACCGGCGACCTGGCCTGGCGGGATGAGGACGGCTTCTTCTGGTATGTGGGCCGGGCCGACGACGTCATCAAGTCCTCCGGCTACCGCATCGGGCCCTTTGAGATTGAGAACGTCATCATGGAGCTGCCCTATGTGCTGGAGTGCGGCGTCTCCGCCGCCCCCGACCCCATCCGGGGCCAGGTGGTGAAGGCCAGCATCGTGCTGGTGAAGGGCACCGAGGGCACCGAGGAGCTGAAGAAGGAGATCCAGAACTACGTAAAATCCCACACCGCTCCTTATAAATACCCCCGCATCGTGGAATTCCGCACGGAGCTCCCCAAGACCATCAGCGGCAAGATCCAGCGGAACAAGCTGTAAAAGATGTATTCTTCCCCGCCGGAATTTCACGAAAAATTGTCGAAAGATGCCTATTGACTTGTGAAAACGATTGTGCTAATCTTACCCCAAATTGAATCCCAAAGGCGATGACGAAGAGGGCGTTGGAGACTTCGGTTTCAGAGAAGCGGCGGTTGGTGTGAGCCGTGATCCGTGCTCCCGCGCTGCTCGCTTCCGAGCCGGAGAGAAGAAAGCCGAATGGTGATTAGACCTCTCCCGATGAGCGCCGCGTCAGGGCGCAGGACTTGCTTGAGTCCGATGAGGTGGCGTCCGTTGGGCGCAATTTGAGTGGTACCGCGGGTTACGATTTCAGCCCGTCTCAAAGATTTTCACAATCTCTGGGGCGGGCTTTGCTGTTTGCCCCGGGAAGGAGTCGAAGAAATGGCAGAGACTACCGGACTGCAAATGAAAATTCAGGAGATGGCGGCCCGCATCCGCGAGCTGCGGAGCATCTCCGGGCTCTCCGAGGAGGAGATCGCGGAAAAGACCGGCGTCAGCATCGAGGAGTACCAGGCCTGCGAGGCCGGGGAGAGCGATTTGAACTTCGCCTTCATCTACCGCTGCGCCCTTGCCTTCGGGGTGGACGTCACGGACATCATCCGGGGCTCCAGCCCGAAGCTCCGCTCCTACACCGTCACCCGCGCCGGGGAGGGGCAGCGCATTGAGCAGGCCCATGGCATGGTGTACTACAACATGGCCGCCTCCTTCAAAAACCGCATCGCCGATCCCCTTTTCACCAGGGCCATCTATGACCCGGAGCTGGAGAAATCCGACATCGCCCTCACCACCCACGAGGGCCAGGAATTCGATCTGGTCATCTCCGGCACCCTGAAGGTGCAGGTGGGCGAGCACAGCGAGATCCTCCACGAGGGGGACACCATCTATTATAACAGCTCCACCCCCCACGGCATGGTGGCCCTGGGCGGGAAGGACTGCGTCTTCTATGCGGTGGTGCTGAACCCCGCCGAGCACATTGACCTCACCGCCGCCCCGGACCCCACCCGGGAGGAGACCACCCCCCAGCGCCCCAAGACGGCGGAGAGCCACATCTACGAAAACTTCATCGTCCCCGTGGAGCGCCCCGACGGCAGCCTGGAGTCCATCTCCTTCAAAAACCAGGAGAGCTTCAACTTTGCCTTTGACGTGGTGGACGCCATGGCCCGGCAGAACCCCACGAAGCTGGCCATGCTCCACGTGGACCGTTTCAAGGAGGAACGGTGGTTTACCTTCGCGGACATCAGCCGCTATTCCAACAAAGCTGCCAACTATTTCCGCTCCCTGGGCATCAAGCGGGGGGACAAGGTACTCCTCATTCTCCGGCGGCACTACCAGTTCTGGATTTCCATGATGGCCCTGAACAAAATCGGCGCGGTGGCGATCCTGGGCTCCAACCAGCTTCTGGCCCACGACATCGAATACCGGGTGAACGCCGCCGACATCCGGGCCACCCTCTGCACCGCCACCGGCGGCGTGCCGGAGCAGGTGGACGAGTGCCTCCACGCCTGCCCCGGCCTGCAGATTCGGGTCATCGTGGAGGGTGAGCGGGACGGCTGGCACAGCTTTGATAAAGAGTTCCGCCTCTTCAGCGATGAGTATCTCCGGGAGGCGAACGCCCCCTGCGGCAGCGACCCCATGCTCATGTTCTTCACCTCCGGCACCACCGGCTACCCCAAGGCCGCCGTGCAGAATTACAAATACCCCCTGGGGCATTTCATCACCGCGAAATACTGGCACTGCGTGAACCCCGACGGGCTGCATCTCACCATCTCCGACACCGGCTGGGCCAAGTCCATGTGGGGCAAGCTCTACGGCCAGTGGCTGGCGGAGGGGCCCATCTTCGTCTACGACTTCGACCGCTTCGACGCCGCCGACATCCTGCCCATGTTCGCGAAGTACCACATCACCACCTTCTGCGCGCCTCCCACCATGTACCGCATGCTCATCAAGGAGGACATCTCCAGGTATGATTTGAGCAGCATTGAGCACGCCACCATCGCCGGGGAGGCCCTGAACCCGGAGGTCTTCCACCAGTTCAAGAACATCACCGGCCTCAGCCTCATGGAGGGTTTCGGCCAGTCCGAGACCACGGTGATGATTGGCAACCTCATCGGCACCAAGCCCAAGGTGGGCAGCATGGGCAAGCCCGTGCCCCTCTACCCCGTGGAGCTGCTGGACCGGGAGGGCAAGCCCGTCCGTCCCGGCGAGACCGGGGAGATCTGCATCCGCACAGAGCCCAATCAGATCTGCGGCCTCTTCACCGGCTACTACGCCGATGAGGAGAAGACGAAGGACGCCTGGCATGACGGCTACTACCACACCGGCGACACCGCCTGGGTGGACGAGGACGGCTACTACTGGTACGTGGGCCGGGTGGACGACCTCATCAAGTCCTCCGGCTACCGCATCGGGCCCTTCGAGATCGAGAGCGTCATCATGGAGCTGCCCTACGTGCTGGAATGCGGCGTCTCCGCCGCCCCCGACCCCGTCCGGGGCCAGGTGGTGAAGGCAAGCATCGTTCTGGTGAAGGGCACCGAGGGCACTGAGGAGCTGAAAAAAGAGATTCAGAATTACGTGAAATCCCACACCGCTCCGTATAAATACCCCCGCATCGTGGAGTTCCGGGATGAACTGCCGAAAACCATTTCCGGCAAGATTCAGCGGAACCTCCTGTAAAGAAGCATGGACAGAAAGCGCATCACCCTTTTTGCCGGGCACTACGGCAGCGGCAAGACGAACATCGCCGTGAACTACGCCCACGCCCTTCGCCGGGACACCGAAAAGGTCATGCTGGCGGACCTGGACATCGTGAACCCCTATTACCGGGCCAAGGACAGCGCAAAAGAGCTGGAAGACGCGGGCATCCGGGTCATCTCCTCCTTCTTTGCCAACTCCAACGTGGATCTGCCCGCCCTGCCCCAGGAAATCTACTCCATCACCGACGACCGCAGCTACACCTGCGTGCTGGACGTGGGAGGCGATGACCGGGGGGCCCTGGCCCTGGGGCGGCTGGTGCCCGCCATCCTGGAGGAGGGGAACTATGAGATGCTCCTCGTCATCAACCGCTTCCGCCCCCTCACGCGGGACGCGGAGAGCGTGAAGGAAGTGGTGGAGGAGATCCAGGCGGCCTGCCGTCTCCCCTTCACCGGCATTGTGAACAACTCCAATCTGGGGGCGGAGACCACGGCGGAGGACATCCTCGGCGGGCTCCCATTTGCCGAAGAGGTATCCCGTCTCTGTCGGCTCCCCGTTCAAATGACCACAGCTGAGATTTCTCTGATGCCCGCTTTGGAGGGGAAGGTCCCCGACCTGTTTCCCCTCAAACTGCAAAAGCGGCCTACGGAATAAAGGAGGAAGAGATTTGGCAAAGCTCACGTTCAAGGAGGATTTGTGCAAGGGCTGCGGCCTCTGCGTCAAGTTCTGCCCCAAAGGCGTCCTGGCTCTCGCCCAGGAGCGCATCAACGCAAAGGGCCACCACCCGGTGGAGGCCAAGGAGCCGGAGAACTGCATCGGCTGCGCCTTCTGTGCCACCATGTGCCCCGACTGCATCATCAAAGTGGAAAGGTGAGTGAAGAAATGGCTGAAAAAGTTCTGATGAAGGGCAACGAGGCCATTGCGGAGGCCGCCCTCATGGCCGGCTGCCGCCATTACTTCGGATATCCCATCACCCCCCAGACCGAGCTGACCGCTTACATGGCCAAGCGCCTGCCCAGGATGGACGGCGTGTTCCTGCAGGCCGAGAGTGAGCTGGCGGCCATCAATATGGTCATCGGCGTCTCGGCAGCGGGCAAGAGGGTGATGACCTCCTCCTCCAGCCCCGGAATCTCCCTCAAGGGCGAGGGGCTGAGCTACCTCGCCGGCTGCGACCTGCCCGCCTTTGTGGTGAACGTGCAGCGGGGCGGCCCCGGCCTCGGCGGCATCCAGCCCAGCCAGTCGGATTATTTCCAGGCCACCCGCGGCACCCACGGCGACTATCGCACCATCGTCCTGGCCCCCGACAGCGTGCAGGAGATGGTCTCCCTCACCATCAAGGGCTTTGAGCTCGCGGACAAGTACCGCATGACCACCATGCTCCTGGCCGACGGCACCCTGGGCCAGATGATGGAGCCCGTGAGCCTGGACGCCGAGGAGGTCGTGACCTTCGAGAAGCCCTGGGCCGCCTGCGGCACCGGGATGAAGCGCCCCAACAACATCATCAACTCCCTCTCCCTCATCCCCGAGGAGCTGGAGCAGTGGAACCTGACCCGCTTCAAGCGCTACGACATCGTGGAGGAGAACGAGGTCCGGTATGAGGAGTACATGATGGAGGACGCGGAGATCTGCCTCGTGTCCTTCGGCATCACCGCCCGGGTTTCCAAGAACGCCATCGCCGAGGCGCGGGCCCGGGGCATCAAGGCCGGCATGATCCGGCCCATCACCCTCTGGCCCTTCCCCAAAAAGCCCCTGCTGGCCGCCGCCGACAAGGTGAAGGCCTTCATCTCCGTGGAGATGAACATGGGCCAGATGGTGGAGGATGTGGAGCTGGCCACCCGCTGCCGTAAGCCGGTGCTCTCCTGCACCCGCTGCGGCGGCGTCATCCCCTCCCCCGACGACGTGATGACCGCCATTCTGAAAGCAAATGAGATGGGAGGTGCCGCGAAATGACCACCGTTTTTGACCGTCCCCACGCCCTGAAGGACGTTTCCCTGCACTACTGCCCCGGCTGCACCCACGGCATCATCCACCGGCTGGTGGCAGAGGCCATCGACTCCCTGGGTATCGAGGGGAGAACTGTGGGCATCGCCTCCGTGGGCTGCAGCGTGCTGACCTACAACTATTTCAATGTGGATATGATCCAGGCGGCCCATGGCCGCGCCCCCGCCGTCGCCACCGGCGTAAAGCGGGCTTATCCCGACAACATCGTCTTCACCTATCAGGGCGACGGCGACCTCGCCGCCATCGGCACCGCCGAGACCGTGCACTCCGCCGCCCGGGGAGAGAACATCACCGTCATCTTCGTCAACAACGCCATCTACGGCATGACCGGCGGCCAGATGGCCCCCACCTCTCTGCCGGGGCAGATCACCCAGACCTCCCCCTACGGCCGGGACGTGAAGACCGTGGGCTATCCCGTGCGGGTCTGCGAGCTGCTGCGGGAGGTGGACGGCGCGGCCTACCTGGAGCGGGTGGCCGTGAACGACGTGAAGAACGTGAAGAACGCCGCCCGGGCCATCAAGAAGGCCTTCCAGTATCAGGTCGAGGGCAAGGGCTTCAGCCTCATCGAGATCCTCTCCACCTGCCCCACCAACTGGGGCCTCACCCCGGACAAAGCCCTGGGCTGGCTGGAGGACAACATGATCCCCTACTATCCCCTGGGGGTCTACAAGGACAAGTACGCGAAGGAGGCGGAGTAAATGGCCACGACCCAGATCCTCTTCGCCGGCTTCGGCGGCCAGGGCATCCTCTTCTCCGGCAAGTTCCTGGCCTACAACGGCCTCATCGCGGGCAAGCAGCTCTCCTGGCTGCCCTCCTACGGCCCCGAGATGCGGGGCGGCACCGCCAATTGCAGCGTCATCCTCAGCGACTCCCCCGTGGGCAGCCCCATCATCACCACCCCCGATGTGCTGGTGGTCATGAACAACCCCTCCCTCGACAAGTATGAGGACGCGGTGGTCCCCGGCGGAAAGATTTTCGTGGATTCCTCCCTCATCGAGCGGAAGGTGAAACGCACCGACGTGGAGGTTTTTTACATCCCTGCCACGGGCATGGCCGCCGAAAACGGGCTGGACACTCTGGCCAACATGATCCTCGTGGGCAAGCTCATCCGGGAGACCGGGGTCGTGGACTTCTCCAGCGTGGACGAGGTGCTGGACAAGATCGTTTCCGCCAAGCATCAGGATTTGAAGGACTTCAACCACCAGGCCCTGGAGCTGGGCTACAAATTCGAAGGCTGAAAGGAGATATCGGTCATGGCGATTCAGATTACGAAAACGGATTGTCCCAAGGCGAAGGTCCCGGCGGATCAGCTGGGCTTCGGCAAGGTTTTCACGGACCATATGTTCATCATGGAATATGAGGGCGGACAGTGGGTGAATCCCCGCATCGTCCCCTTCGGCAATCTGAGCCTTCATCCCGCTTCCACCGTCTTTCACTACGGCGCCGAGATCTTTGAGGGCCTGAAGGCCTACCGCCGGCCCGACGGCGGCGTGCAGCTGTTCCGCCCGGAGGAAAACATCCGCCGGATGAACAACTCCGCCGAGCGTATGTGCCTGCCCCAGATCGACGAGGCCCTTTTTATGGAGGCCCTGGAGACCCTGGTGAAGCTGGACGAGGACTGGGTTCCCTCCGCCCCCGATACCAGCCTCTACCTCCGTCCCTTCCTCTTTGGCAACGACCCCTTCCTGGGGGTCCACACCGTGCAGACCGCCGAGTTCCTCATCATCATGAGCCCCGTGGGGAGCTATTATAAAGAGGGCCTGCAGCCCGTCTCCATCATGATTGAGACCGAGGATGTCCGCGCCGTGCGCGGCGGCACCGGCTATGCCAAGTGCGGCGGCAACTACGGCGCCAGCTTCCGGGCCGGGGCCAAGGCCGAGGAGAAGGGCTATTCCCAGGTCCTGTGGCTGGACGGCGTGGAGCGCAAGTATATCGAGGAAGTGGGCGCCATGAACGTTATGTTCATGATTGGTGACGAGGTCGTGACCCCTGCCCTCACCGGCTCCATCCTGCCCGGCATCACCCGCAAAAGCTGCATCCAGCTGCTGAAGGACGAGGGCTACAAGGTCAGCGAGCGTCTGCTTAGCGTGGATGAGCTGAAGGACGCCTGCCGCTCCGGCGCGCTGAAGGAAGCCTGGGGCTGCGGAACTGCCGCCGTCGTCTCCCCCATCGGCCATCTGATGATGGACGACGAGGTCTTTACCATCAATGGCAACGCCATCGGCAGTCTGACCCAGCACCTGTACGATACCCTTACCGGCATCCAGTGGGGCAAGCTGCCCGACACAAGAGGCTGGATCCACCCCATCGACTGAGCCCAGACTCCGGGGCTTCCGTGGGGTACACGGAAGCCCCGGAAATTCTATATTGGGAGATCAAGAAAGGAGCCACATGGAAACCATTCGTATCACAGACATGACCCTGCCGGAATGTATGTCCATTCCCGCCGCGAACCTGAGTTTCAAGGAAAAGCTGGAGATTGCCAAATGCCTGGACCGACTTAGTCCCGACATGCTGGAACTGCCGGCGCTGGAAAACAGGACGGCGGATGCGCTCCTGGTTCGCACGATCTCCACCACTGTGCGCAGCTGCGGCGTATCCATGCCTGCGGGTTCCACTCCCGAGGAGGCGGACGCCGCCTGGGCCGCCATCCAGAAGGCGGAGAAGCCCCGCCTCCGCGTAGAGATCCCCCTCTCCACGGTACAGATGGAATACCTCCTCCGGAAAAAGCCCCAGGCCGTCCTGGAGCTGGCGGAGAAGCAGCTTACTTACTGCAAGAGCCTCTGCTCTGACCTGGACTTCTGCGCCGGGGACGCCACCCGGGCAGACGATAACTTCCTCCGGGAGGCCATCCGCATGGCCATCCGCTGCGGCGCCACCACCGTCACCCTCTGCGACAGTGCGGGGGTCATGCTCCCTGCAGAGCTGGCGGATTTCATCGCCGCTCTCAAAAATGACATTCCGGAGCTCAGCGGCGTCACCATCGCCGTGCGCTGCGCAGACGAGCTGAATATGGCCGCCGCCTGCGCCATGGCCGCCGTGGCCGCCGGGGCCCGGGAGGTCAAAGCCTCCGTCGTGGGGGAGAATAGTCTTTCTCTCCCCGCCTTTGCCCACGTGCTGGCCCTCCGGGGGGATGACCTGGGCGTACGCTGCGGCGTCAGCACCATGGAGATGCAGCGGCTGCAGAAGCAGGTGAACTGGATCGTCTTTTCCCGCCAGGGGAATTCCCCCTTCAGCGCCGGGCTCCACGGCCTGGGCGAGGAGGAGGGGCTGACCCTCAGCATCCACGACGACAAGGACGCCGTGGCGAAGGTCGCCGCCAAGCTGGGCTATGACCTCTCCGGGGAGGACCTGGACCGGGTGGACGACGCCTTCCGGGCCGCCGCGGCCAAGAAGGAGGTCTCCGAGCGGGAACTGGAAGCCATCATCTCCTCTGTCGCCCTCCAGGTACCCCCCACCTATACCCTCAAGGGCTTCGTCATCAACAGCGGCAGCCAGCTTCGGGCCACCGCCCACATTGCCCTGGAGAAGGACGGGAAAGAACTCATCGGCCTCTGCGCCGGGGACGGCCCCATCGACGCGGCCTTCCTCGCCATTGAGCAGATCGCCGGGACCCATTACGAGCTGGATGATTTCCAGATTCAGGCCGTGACGGAGGGGCGGGAAGCCATGGGCAGCGCCTTTGTCAAGCTCCGCAGCGGCAGCCAGCTCTACTCCGGCAGCGGCATCAGCACCGACATCATCGACGCCGCCATCCATGCCTACGTCAGCGCGCTCAACAAAATCGCATATGAGGAGGCGGGACAATGAAGCTCTCATTCTCCATCAAGGGCTGGGAAAAGTATTCCTGGGCGGATTATATCCGCGCCGCAAAGGAAAACGACCTCCACGGCATTGAGCTGAGAAACATCCACGACACGCCCCTCACGGCACGGGGCGGCCCCTTCCACCCCCATATGGCCGCCGCCACCCTGCGGGAGCTCTATGAGGCCGGGCTCTCCCTCCCCTGCATCGACGCCGTCTGCGACATCGCCGACGCGGACAGATTTGAGGAAAACGTGAAGGAGATTGCCGCCTGCGTGGAGACGGCCCGCAGCTTCAAAATCCCCAATGTCCGCGTCCACGCCACCAGTGGCGGCGAGGTGACGGACACCCTCATCGCCTGCCTCCGGGAGGCCGACCGACTGGCGGAGGAGGCGGATGTCACGGTGCTCATCGAGACCGTGGGCATTTTCGCCGACACCTCCCGGCTGCGGGACGTGCTCAACGGCTTTGCCAGCGACCACCTGGCGGTGCTCTGGGATTTCCAGCACCCCTACCGGGTCTGCGGCGAGAGCGCCGACCAGACCATCCAGAACCTGGGGGCCTATGTCCGCCATGTGCACATCAAGGACTCCGAGGTGGTGGACGGCAAGGTCGTCCCCGCCCTGTTCGGCGAGGGCAGCCTGCCCGTGGGGGACATGATGCGGGCGCTGCGCAGCGTGAACTACGACGGCTTCCTCTCCCTGGAATGGGACCCCGCCTGGATGCCGGAGCTGGATGATCTGGACGTCATCCTGCCCCACTTCGTCAACGGCATGTTCCGCTATAAGGACACCTCCCACGCCCGGGCGCCCCTCTGCGACAACAACCGTCACACGGGCAAGTACCCCTGGAAGAAGGAGCTCATCATCGAAAAGACCTTCTCCCAGGTGCTGGACCGGATGGTGGAGGAGTTTCCGGACCAGTACGCCTTCAAGTTCACCACCCTGGACTACACCCGCACCTATTCCACCTTCCGGGACGACGTGGACCAGTTTGCCAAGGCCCTCATCGCCCTGGGGGTGAAGAAGGGTGACAAGGTCGCCATCTGGGCCACCAACGTGCCCGCCTGGTACATCACCTTCTGGGCCAGCACCAAGATCGGCGCCATTCTCGTCACGGTGAACACCGCCTACAAGATTCACGAGGCGGAATACCTGCTGCGGCAGAGCGATACCCACACTCTTGTCATGATCGACGGCTACCGGGATTCCAACTATGCCCAGATCATGTCCGAGCTCTGCCCCGAGCTGGAGACCCACAACAGCTCCAGGCCCCTCCGCTCCCACAGTCTTCCCTTCCTCCGCCACGTCATCACCGTGGGTTACCGGCAGAAGGGCTGCCTCACCTGGGAGGAGGCCCAGCTTTACGCCGCCCAGACCTCCGACGAGGAGCTGAGGCGCCGGGAGGAGGCGGTGGACATCCACGACGTGTGCAACATGCAGTACACCTCCGGCACCACCGGCTTCCCCAAGGGCGTCATGCTCACCCACTACAACGTGGTGAACAACGGCAAGGCCATCGGCGACTGCCTGGACCTCTCCACCGCGGACCGGATGATGATCCAGGTGCCCATGTTCCACTGCTTCGGCATGGTGCTGGCCATGACCGCCTCCATGACCCACGGGGCGACCCTGCACCCTCTGCCCTACTTCTCCCCCAAGAGCAGCCTGAGCTGCATCAACTCCGAGCATGTCACCTGCTTCCACGGGGTGCCCACCATGTTCATCGCCATGCTGGGGCACGAGGATTTCCCGAAGACGGACTTCAGCTATATGCGCACCGGCATCATGGCCGGCTCCCCCTGCCCCATCAAAGTGATGGAGGACGTGGTGGAGAAGATGCACATGCCGGAAATCTGCATCACCTATGGCCAGACGGAGGCCTCCCCTGCCACTACCATGAGCAAGACAAACGACTCCCTGGAGACCCGGGTGAACACGGTGGGCGGCCCCATCTTCGGCGTGGAGTGCAAGATTGTGGACCCGGAGACCGGCGAGGAGCTGGGCGACAACCAGGACGGCGAGTTCTGCGCCCGGGGATACAACATCATGAAGGGCTACTACAAGATGCCCGAAGCCACCGCCAAGGCCATCGATGCAGAGGGCTGGCTCCATTCCGGGGATATGCTCCGGCGGCTGCCCGACGGCACCTATAAGGTAACGGGACGCCTCAAGGACATGATCATCCGGGGCGGCGAGAACCTCTATCCCAAGGAGATCGAGGACTTCCTCTACACCCACCCGGATGTGGAGGACGTTCAGGTCATCGGCGTGCCGGACGCCCAGTACGGCGAGGAGGCCATGGCCTGCGTCATCCCCAAAGAGGGCTCCGGCCTCACGGAGGAGGCGCTGCGGAAGTTCTGCGTGGAGCGCATCGCCAAGCACAAGGTGCCCCGCTACATCCAGTTTGTGGATTCCTTCCCCATGAACGCGGCAGGCAAGATCCTGAAGTACAAGATGCGGGAGGACGCGGTGAAGCTGCTGGGCCTGGGCGACGCCGCAAAAATCGAAACTGCATAATCATTTCCCCGTCGGCACACCCTAACGGTGTGCCGACGTTTTTTCCGCCGTTGCCCCGGGGCGTCCACTGTGCTATCATGGAAAAAACGCCGGGAGGCTTATTATGGGAAAATACAGTCTGATTCTCTGGGATATCGACGGGACGCTGCTGAACTTTCACGCGGCCCAAAGCGTCGCCATTCGGCGCTGTTTTGAGCTTTTCCGGCTGGGTGTGTGCACCGACGGGATGCTGGCGGACTATGACCGTATCAACGAAAAGCACTGGCAGGCGCTGGAGCGGGGTGAGCTGACAAAGCCCCAGGTTTTGGAGGGCCGCTTCCGGGAGTTTTTCACGAAGTACGGCATCCCCACGGCAGTCATCCCCGAATTCAACGAGGAATACCAGATTCGCCTGGGGGACACTATCGTCTTCTTCCCCAACGCCCTGGAAACGCTGGAGACCTGCAAGGCAGCCGGCATCCGGCAATTTGCCGTCACCAACGGGACAAAGCTGGCCCAGGTGCGCAAGCTGGATCTCTCCGGGCTGGACAAGCTATTTGACGCCGTCTTTATCTCCGACGAGATCGGTTATGAGAAACCGGACCCCGGGTTCTTCGCCCCGGTCTTCGCCGCCGCGGGGAACATTCCCCGGGAGCACATCCTCATCGTGGGGGACTCCCTCACCTCCGACATCCCCGGCGGCATCGCCGCGGGCATCCGCACCTGCTGGTACCGGCGACCCGGACAGGTGAACCGCACCGGTCTCGTCCCGGACTACGAGATCACCGACCTCAAGGAGGCGGCGGCCATCGCCCTCGCCGCTCCGTGAATCCGGGAGCGCTGCTTCTCTGAAACAGGGCTCCTCTGCGGATGCTTGTGAAAAAAATTTCAGTTTCCCTCTTGACAAACCGGGATATTTTATGTAATATTCAGTTGTACAAAATCAAATTTACTACAATTTCAAGGAGGACGCAGCATGAATATCTATGATTTCAAGGTTAAGGCGCAGGATGGGAGCGAGGTCGCCCTCTCCGACTACAAGGGCAAGGTGCTTCTGGTTGTAAATACCGCCACGGGCTGCGGCTTCACTCCCCAGTATGACGAGCTCCAGGATATCTATGATGCCCTCAAGGACAAGGGCTTTGAGATTCTGGATTTCCCCTGCAATCAGTTCGGCAACCAGGCCCCCGGCGACGACGAGGAGATTCATTCCTTCTGCACCGGGCGTTATGGCATCACCTTCCCTCAGTTCAGCAAGATCGAGGTCAACGGCGAAGGCGCCGACCCGCTGTACAAGTGGCTGGTGGAAAACACGAAGTTTGACGGATTCGGCTCCTCCCCCCAGGGCATCGCCCTCAGCGGCATGATGAAGATGATGGACAAGGATTACAAGAAGAAGAGCGACATCAAGTGGAACTTCACCAAATTCATCATCGACCGGGAGGGCAACATCGTGGAGCGCATCGAGCCCACCGACATGAAGAAGCTCAAAGAGCGGATTGAGAAGGTGCTGTGATGCAGCATTACGAATACGCGACGGAGAATACCTGCGCCCAGCTCATCTCCTTCGACATGGAGGACGGGGTGGTGCGCAACATCCAGTTCATGGGCGGATGCAACGGGAACCTGAAGATGATCTCCAAGCTGCTGGAAGGCAAGAGCGCGGATTACATCGTGGAAAACTGCGCCGGCAATCTCTGCGGCCGCCGTCCCACCTCCTGTGCCGACCAACTGGCAAAGGCCGTTCAGAAGGCCAAAGAGAGCGCGTAAGGGAAGAAAAAACGTATAAAAATCCAGATTTTTGCCGAGAACCGTTGCAAACAAGAAAATAAAATGTTATAATATTTTGTCGTCACGGATTACCGAGGCAGAATAATTGAAAGGCGTGGTTCTCGTTGGATCACAAATATGACAGTCTGAAGCTGGAAAACCAGCTCTGCTTCCCTCTCTACGCGGCTTCCCGGGAGATTATCAAGCAGTACAAGCCTTTTTTGGATGAGATCGACCTTACCTATACCCAATATATCGCCATGATGGTGCTGTGGGAGCACAAGAGTGTTACCGTTAAAGAAATGGGCACACTCCTCTATCTGGACTCCGGGACTTTGACTCCTCTGCTGAAGAAGATGGAGGCCAAGGGCCTGGTGACCCGGCAGCGCTCCGAAAAGGACGAAAGGAGCCTGAACGTGACCATCACGGAGAAGGGTGAAGCTCTGAAGGACCAGGCCCTCAGCGTACCCATGCGCATGGCCGCCTGCACCCACATCGACCAGTCGGACGCCATGACCCTGTACCGCATCCTGTATAAGATTATCGGGATGAGCTGAAGCGTTCACACCACAACGCCGGAAAGTCGGTTGACTTTCCGGCGTTGTTTTTTCCGCTTCCCTGCCATCGGCGCAGGACGGCCGTTTGCCTGCATCGATGATGGATGAACCGGAACGTTGTTGTTGATATTCCGTTCAATTCTTGTTATACTTAATAAAACATGGGCAAATGTCGATTTTCGGCCTTTCTCCTGTCTTTTTTGTGGTGAGATTCATCGGAAGATTGGCTTCAAATCTTTCTTTTTCCGCTGTTCGGGCCGCAGTGCATCTTTGGGAGGAGATCGATGATGCAGAGAATCTGTATCCTTTGTCAAAGCTGGCAATCCGGTGGAATCGAATCCTTCCTCACAAATGTGCTGCTCCACATGGACCGTTCCGCGCTGGAGGTGGACCTTGTTGTGGAAAGGCTGGAGCAGAGCATTTTTATTGCGGACCTGCAGCGCGCCGGTATCCACATCATTGAATTATCCGGGCGGCTGAATGACCCGAAAAATTATCTCCTTTTTGCCCGCCTGCTGAGGGAAAAACGATACCGGGTGGTCCACCTCAATTTGTTTCAAAGTCTCTCTCTGATTTATCTATGGCTTGCGCGGCGGGCCGGCACCCCCGTCAGGATCGCCCACAGCCACAATACGGCCCTGCGCCGCAGCCGGACACAGTTTCCGAAGCTCCTGCTGCATCAGTTGGGAAAGCTGCTTTTTTCCGGGTGCGCCACCGAATTTTGGGCCTGTTCCCGAGCCGCTGCGCTCTTCATGTTCCCGGGCAGGCAGCTGCGGCGGAACCAATTCCGCTTTATTCCCAACGGAATTGACAGCCGCCGCTTTCATTTCAGCAGCACCGGCAGGCGTGAGCTCCGACAGGAATTGGGTCTGGCGGACCGCTTTATCCTGTGCAGCGTCGGCAGGCTGTGCCAGCAGAAAAACCAGGACTTCCTGCTGGATGTCCTCAGTTCGCTTCTGCGCAGGTGCCCGGAATGCATGCTTCTCCTGATCGGCGAAGGCGAAGCCCGCTCCGCCCTTGAGGAGAAGGCCCGGTTGCTGGACATCGAAGCACATGTCTGTTTCTACGGCGTGTCCCAGCAGGTCGAGAAGCTTCTCTGGGCCGCTGACGTTTTCGTTTTTCCAAGCCTCTTTGAGGGGCTTGGGATTGTTGCCATAGAGGCCCAGGCTGCCGGTCTGCCCACGTTCTGTTCAGAGCATGTGCCGGATGAAGCGCTTGTCAGTGCGCTGGCGGAGAGGCTCCCGCTCACGCTTGGCGCGGATGGTTGGGCGGAGCGTCTGGCCACTCTTGCGCCAGGCCTTTCGGATGAGATGCGGGAGCAGGCGGATATCTCCCCTGATTTTGACATTCATACGGTTGCGGAAAAGCTACGGATGCGGTACCTGCAGGAGGAATATGAAGGCTCTGACTCACGGGCTGGTTGATGGCCTGTACCGAAAGCATCTCAAGCGCTTTCGATTGTTTGAGAGCGCAGGCTATCTTTTCAGATACGTCATTCTGCCCCTGTTCAGGGGCGTTGGCCCACAGCGGTATCGCTCCCCGAAATGGAGCCTCACGCCCTCGGACCGGCGGAACGTTGTGAAGATCGCGGCCATCTCCGATGAAATGACGCATAAAAACCTCCTCGCTCTGGAGGGTATCGAAATCACAGAACTCAAGCCCCACAGCTGGCGCTCCCAGCTGGAGGCGGCGCACCCGCAGCTCTTTTTCTGCGAATCTGCGTGGCATGGTGAGGACCGCTGCTGGGATTACCGGATCCATCGGAACAAGCGCCTTCTCTTTGATAACCGCATCGCGCTGAAGCGTATCCTTCGATACTGCCGCGAGGCGGGGATTCCCACGGTTTTCTGGAACAAAGAGGACCCCACATTCTTTGATGATCCCGTCAACAGCTTCTCCGATACGGCACTTTTGTTCGACCATGCGTTTACCACCTGTATCGAGAGCATCCCCCGATATCGGGCGCTCGGCAAGGATGCCGGGGTCATGATGTTCGGCTTTTCGCCCGCATTGTTCTCGCCGGTGCCGCTGCTCGACGGAGAGGGCCGTGCTGTTTTTTTTGGCGGCTGGTATTCCGACCAGCCGCAGCGCTGTGAAAGCATGCGCCGCGTGTTTTCCTTCGTGCTGCGCGAGGGGTTGGAGCTGATGATCTATGACCGTTACGGCGGGGCCCCGGCAGAGGAAAACAACCGTTTCCCGGAGGAGTATCGGCCGTTTCTTCGTCCGCCGGTACCCTACGAGGAGATTCGCCGGGAGCTGGCGCACGCCGCTTATGTTGTCAATGTCACAACGGAGACAGAATCAGAGACCATGTTTTCCCGTCGGGTCTTTGAAGCGATGGCCTGCGGAAGGCTGGTCATCAGCAACGACTCTGTGGGGCTGAGAAAGCTCTTTCCGGGGCGGATCTGGTTCCCGGATGAACCCTTTGACCGAGAAAACAGCAGCCGGATCATTGAAGAGAATCTCCGGGATGTGTTCCGGCATTTTACCTTTCAGGCACAGCTATCCCAGGCCCTAGCGTCCGTGGGGCTGTCTCTGGCAGAGAAAACAAAAGGAGAAAAAGAATCATGAAGGTTTGCGTCGTAGGCATGGGCTATATCGGCCTACCCACCGCGCTGATGATGGCCGCCAGCGGGCTGGAGGTCATCGGCACAGACTATGACGAGTCAAAGATTCAGCGCCTCACCCGGGGCGAAATCACTTTTGAGGAAAAAGGACTGGATGCGCTTTTTGCGCGTGCGGTCAACGGCAGGATTTCCTTCTCCGGGTCATACCCGGCAGCAGATCTCTATGTGGTAGCCGTTCCGACGCCGTATGATGCGCTCAGCCGGAAGATTGACCCCTCCTATGTGGTCAGCGCGGTAAACAATGTTCTGGATATCTGCGGGAAGGGTGCAATCATCAGCATCGAGTCCACCATCTCGCCGGGCACGGTGGACCGCTTCATCCGCCCCATCCTCAAACAGCGCGGTCTGGAGGCCGGGAAGGATGTTCACCTCGCCCATACGCCGGAGCGGATTATCCCCGGCAATATGATTTATGAGCTGGAGCACAATGCCCGGACCATCGGGGCGGACCTGCCCGAGATCGGTGAAAAAGTCAAGGCGGTCTATGCCAGCTTCTGCAAGGGTGAGATTGTGATCACGGACATCCGCACCGCAGAGATGACCAAGGTGGTGGAAAACACCTTCCGTGACGTCAACATCGCCTTTGCCAACGAACTTGCGAAAATCTGCCGTCAGGACAACATGGATGTCTACGAGATCATCCGCATCGCCAACAAGCACCCCAGGGTCAACATTCTCACCCCCGGTCCCGGCGTGGGTGGGCACTGCATCTCCGTGGACCCCTGGTTTCTGGTGGGAGATTATCCAAACCTGGCCAATCTGATCAAACAGGCAAGGCTGATCAACGACGGCATGCCGGAATACGTGCTGGAGCGCACACGGCAGATCATGGTCGAGCACGGCCTGAAGGATTATAATCGAATCGGCTTCTACGGCCTGACTTATAAGGAAAATGTGGACGATGTGCGGGAAAGCCCCACGCTGCAGCTGCTGGAAAGCATGAAGCGGCACCTGGCTCCTCCGCCCCGGGTCTATGACCCGTATGTAAAGCAGGACCTCACAGAGCGGCAGTACCATGACCCGGACGCCTTCCTGAAGGATGTGGACCTGGTGGTGGTCATGGTGGGCCATGACGAGCTGAAGGATCTGCTGCCGAAGCTCCGGGACAAACTCATTCTGGATACCCGCAACGTCTGTGGAGACGGCGAGGGGATATATAAACTGTAAGGGGGTGCCGGGCTTTTCAGGGGGCTCTGCTCCGAAACAGCACGCCTGCGGAAGATGCACCTGCGCGGGGCATACCCGCAGAAGGCAGGTCGAGGACCGGCATATGGAGGGATGATGGAAAAGAAGACGATAACCGTTCAGGGGATGAGCTTTACCGGATATGAAGGGGATTACGTCTTTCAAACGGTGGAAACAACACAGGATTATTATGAATCCGCGTTGTTGAATCGGTGGAGCCCGCTGGTTCGTGATCCGGCATTTATCCTGGATGTCGGCGCCAACCTGGGCAATCACACGATGTTCTGGTCCAGATTCTTTCCCGGCGCAGGGATTATTTCCATGGAGCCCCTGCCCGAAAACTACGAGTGTCTGATTCGGAACATCGCAGATAACCGGCTCAGTTCGGTTCGTGCCCTGCGGGTGGCCGCCGGAGAAAAACCGGGCCATGTCTGCATCGACAGCTTTGATCCGGAGAACCTGGGCAGCACCTCTTTCCGATATTCTGACGATCAGGAGACTATCACGGCAGAGATACGGACCCTGGATTCCGTCCGGGAGGAGTTCCGACTGTCCGGGATTGGCCTCGTGAAAATTGACACGGAGGGCTTTGAGCTCTCCATTCTCAAGGGGATGCCGGTCATACTGGAGCAGGACCGCCCGGTGCTGTGGATTGAATGCGGCGCAGATACCATCGCAGAGGTCCTCCGTCTGCTGACTGAGAAGAATTATCGCCTGGTCAGCCTCGAGGGGGCTAACGCGCTGTTCTTTCCGGCGGAATCCTCCCCGGAGTCGGAAATCAGAACGGAAACGCTTCTGGTCAGCAACCTGACTCTTTTGAGCAAGGTCAACGCGTATTATCGGAATTATGAGACCAGCAAGAGATGGTGCGCCTCCAAGGATCGGCAGCTGGCTGCCGTTCAGAAGCGGCTGGAGGAGGCAGAAGCGCACCGGGCAGGACTGTCTGCACAGATCTCCGCCCTTTCGGAGGAAAAGCGGGCGATGGCTGGAGAACTGGATACGGCAAGGGCGGACATCGTCCGCCTGAAGGAGCTGAACGAAAGCTACCTGGCAAGGCTCTCCAGGGATGCCCAGGTCTTCGCCGAGGAGGAGGCATTTCTCGCCGCACTCCGCCGGCAGATTCAGCAGCTCAACAGTCAGCTCCAGCTGGCAAAGCAGCAGAATGCTGAGTACCTGGAAAAGCTGAACAAGGTCTACGGAACCTGGTATGGAAAGATTGCGCTGCGCGTGTACAAGGCGTTGAGAAAGCTGAAGCATGCGATTATCCGGAAATAAACGATTTCAGACGAGGAAAGAGAAATGCTGCGGAGAATCGACAATCGAATTCAGATCCTGAAAAAAGAAAAGGCCGAGCTGCTGCGCCTGATTCATCCAAGTGATGGAGCCGAGGGTGATTTGAAGGGCTCATTTTCCTTCGCGGAATCCGGTGAAAGGCTTCCTGATAAGTTTGCTCCTTCTCTGAAATCCGGAAACCTCAAAGAGCTGCGGGTCGCCGCAATCATGGACCGGTTCACTCTGGAGTGCTTCTCGCCGGAGTGCATTCTCACCGAGCTGACCCCCGGGAACTGGAGGCAGGAGATGGAGGAAGCCCAGCCGGAACTACTGTTCGTGGAGTCCGCCTGGGACGGCAAGGAGCAGCTCTGGCACAACAAAATCAACCGCTGCGCACCGGAGTTCACGGCGCTGGCGGACTATTGCCATGAGCGAAAGATTCCTGTGGTCTTCTGGAATAAAGAGGACCCCATCTACACCGACACGTTCATGGCTGCTGCCCGTCATGCCGACGCGGTATTCACCACGGATCTGGACTGTGTGCAGAAGTATAAGCTGGAGCTGGGGCACAACAACGTCTTCCATCTGCACTTTGCCGCCCAGCCCCGGATTCATAACCCCATCGAGAAATACGAGCGGAAGGACCGTTTCTGCTTCGCGGGAGCGTATTATCACCGATATGCAGACCGCTGCCGGGTGTTCGATGCCTTTGCGGAGCACTTCATCAATACCCGGGGTCTCGACATCTATGACAGGAATTATCAGAGCGCCCGCTCCGAGCACCGCTTTCCTGCCTGCTATGACCCCTACATCCTGGGAAAGCTGGACCCTTCGGAGATCGACATCGCCTACAAGGGATATACCTTCGGAATCAATATGAATTCCGTCAGCCAGAGCCAGACCATGTTTGCCCGCAGGGTCTTTGAGCTGATGGCCTCCAATACCGTGGTCGTGGGCAATTATTCCCGGGGTGTGAAAAACTATTTCGGCGATCTCACCGTCTGCACGGATGACGAAAAAACCCTGAAAGCAGCCCTTGAGCGGTACTGCAAAGACAAGAGCACCACGGAGAAGCTGCGGCTGCAGGCTCTGCGGGCGGTCCTGAGGGAGCATCTGTGCGAAGACCGGCTGGATGAGATTGCGGAGACCGTTTTCGGGAGGAGTCTGAAGCAGCAGCTCCCCTCCATATGCATCTATTCCCGGGTCCGGGATGCAGCGGAAGCGGAGCGGGTCATTTCCGCCTGGAAACGGCAGAGCTACCCTAACTGTACGCTCGTTTTGATTGGGGACGGGTTGGCGGCGCCGACAGAATCCGGCGTGTCGCTCCTCTCACCGGAGGCCTTTGCCGCCCAGGCCGGGCCGGAAAACTGCCCGGCAGAGTACGCGGCGTACTTCCACCCTTCGGACTGGTACGGGGAAAACTATCTTCTGGATCTGGCGCTGACGCTGCGGTACGGAAGCTTCGCCGTCATCGGCAAGGCGGAGTACCTCTGCGCAGAGGAAGGAGAGCCCCGGCGGAAGGGCGAGGGTAGTGCCTACCGTCCGGCAGAGACGCTGATGCTTCGCCGCGCTATCGCAAGGAAGGAACGTATCAACGCGGAGTCATGGCCGTCCCTTGACGGGGACCTGCTGCTGGAGGGAGAGGGGCTGTTCTCCGCAGACGCCCTGAACTACTGTGAGGCTTGGACTGACAGCCGCTGCCCGGTTGCGGAGGACATGGACATCCCGGACCGGGGCATTCCGCTGGATGAGATGCGGGATGCTGCCGCGAGAATCTCCCCTCCCGTCCAGTTGGGTCTCACCCATACAATCAAGGCCGCAGAGATTGCCGCAACCAAGGTTAAAAATGACAGGCTGAAGCTGTCGCTCCAGGGTCTCAACGCTGTTTTGACCAGCAAACTGGAGCCGGGTGTGCACGAGTATATTTATCTCAGTGAGACGCTGGAGGTTTCCCCCTTCCTGCAGAACGGCAAGCTGCCGGTCCTGTTCCTTGGAGAGGGCGACCTGGACCTGATTTGTGGCTTTGTTTTTTACGATGCCCAAGGAAAAAAGCTGGAGCCGAAATACCCGAAGCTGGGGCGAAGGGAACTGCTGGAGCCCCCTGCCGGCGCCGTCCGCCTGCGCCCGCTGCTTCGCCCCAAGGGAAGCGGCACAGCCGAGCTGCAGGGAATTCGGCTGGGTGTTCAGGAAACAGAGCTGTGGGGCGGGTGTTTTCTCTCCCACTCCAACGTGCTGGTGCTTACGAACCACTATCCTGCGCCGGAGGACCTCTACCGCAACATGTTCGTGCACAGGCGCGTCTCGTCCTATCGGGAAAGAGGAATATGCCTGGACGTGATGCGGATGAATCCCTTCGTTAAGGATCAGGTGCGGGATTTTGAGGGCGTCCCGGTAATCGAAGGTCTGGGAGATACCTTGGCCTCTATTCTCTCCTGGGGGAAGGTGGACACTGTATGCGTCCATTTTCTTGACTGGGATATGTGGTCGGTACTGAAGAATTATCTGGATTCCGTGCGTCTGATCATCTGGTCACACGGGGCGGACATTCAGCCCTGGTGGCGTCGGGAATTCAACTATCATTCCGAGGATGAGCGGACCTGTGCCAAGGCGGAGAGCGAAAAGCGCATGGCCCTCTGGAACGAGGTATTCGATGCCGCCTCCGAGCGTAGCGGAAGGATAACGCTCGTCTTTGTCTCCGAGTATGCCCGCAGGATCGTGGAAGAGGACTACCACCGAAAACTGGATGCTGTTTCGGAGATCATCCCCAATTGCATCGACACCGGACTGTTCCGGTACGAAAAAAAGGCGGAGGAGGACCGGCTGCGCGTCATCTCCATCCGCCCATACACCTCCGATATCTACGCGAATGATATCACGGTCAAGGCCATCTGCGCCCTGGCCAAAAGGCCGTTTTTTGAGGAGATGCGGTTTACTCTCATCGGACGGGGTCCGATGTTTGAAAAAACCGTTCAGCCCCTGAGGCGGTTTCCCAATGTCCTTCTGCGGGAGGAATTCCTTCGGCAGGATGAGATTGCGGAGCTCTATCATGAAAACGGGATCGTGCTCATCCCCACCAGGGGCGACACCCAGGGAGTTTCCAGAGATGAGGCCATGGCCTGCGGGCTGGTGCCCGTGACTAATGCGGTAGCGGCGATTCCGGAATTTGTGGATGACTCCTGCGGAATCCTTACTCCCGCTGAAGATGTGCAGGCCATCGCCGATGGGCTCGAGCGCCTGTATCGGGAGCCTGACTTGTTCCTTCGCCTGTCGGAGGGCGCCGCGAAGCGGGTCCGGCGGCAGAGCTCCGGAGAATATACCATTGAGCGGGAGCTTGCGTTGATTCTCCCCGGTTATGCCCCTGCCGGAAAACCCACAGAACCGGAACGGGACGCCGCACCAGCGGGCGAAAGCACCCCCTGCCGAATCAGCATCTTTGGGAGCTGCACGAGCCGCGATTTGTTTCGCCTGCATCCCGAGGCCCCCTTTGAACTGAAGAGCTATATCGCCCGACAATCCGTGCTCTCCGCAATATCGCCGCCCGTACCGTTAGATATGGAGGTCATTCAGCTGGACTCTGCCTTTCAAAGAAGGTGTGTCTGGCAGGATTTTCACAAAACGACCTTTGACATGCTGAAGAATGACGGAAGCGAATGGTTGTTGATTGACCTCATTGACGAGCGATTCCCCCTTGCCAAGCTCCAGGGGTCTTACGTTACGAAATCGGGACTGGCGGTCGATGGCGGCGTGATTGGAACTGCAGAGACACTGGTTCGGCGCAGAAAGGGTCCCGACTACTATATGGACGGCATCTGCATCCGCGATGGTGTTAAGTCTTTCTGCCGGAAGCTGAAAGACATCTACCCTTCGGACCATATTGTCATTCACAAGGCGCTGATGGTGGAACAGTACAAATCCGCGGAAGGTCTGCTCCAGCCCTTCTCCGAGCATGAGATCGAGGTTGCCAGGCAGGTGAACGAAATGCTCCGCTATATGTATGGCCTGCTGGAGGAGTTTCTTCCCGAAGCCCAAGTCATCGACTGCATTGAGAACTATGTGGGCAGCGAGTTGCATACCTGGGGCCGTGCCACCGTTCACTACGAGGACGAATACTATGCTGAGGTTATAAGAAGGCTGGGAATAATCACCCAGAAGGGACGGTCGCCCTCTTGACCTGCGGAAGGGGAACAGAATCTGCCGAATCATGGAGCACCCCCCTGTCCCGTCATTTCAAAAAAACGTGAGGTCAGTATGATCAACAAACTGAAGCAGCACCAGTTCCTCTTTGAGGAACTGGTCAAACGGGATTTCAAAAAGAAATACAAGCGTACCATCCTCGGTGTCCTCTGGAGCCTGCTCTCTCCTCTGCTGATGCTGCTGGTCATGAAGCTGGTGTTCACCCAATTCTTTGGGAGATCCACGCCCCACTACACTACCTTCATCTTTGCGGGAACGCTGAATTATGCCTTTTTCAGCGAATCCACCGGCCAGGGCATGCAGTCGCTGATGGGAAACGCGGGCATTTTTACCAAGGTCAACGTCCCCAAGTATATCTTTTTGCTCTCCAAAAATGTCCAGACGTTCATCAATTACCTGCTGACCCTGCTCATTTTCTTTGTGCTCTGTATTTTCGACGGGATCACCTTCACCTGGCGGATCGTGTTTCTCCTCTACCCCATCGTCTGCCTTGTGCTGTTCAACCTCGGTCTCGGGCTCATTCTGTCCGCCCTGTTCGTCTTTTTCCGGGATATCCAGTACCTGTGGACCGTGGTGACGCAGCTGTTGATGTATATGTCCGCAATCTTCTATAACATCGACCGCTACTCGCAGACCGCGCAGTATCTATTCCTGCTGAATCCCCTCTACCTGTTCATTCGTTATTTCCGAAAGATCGTCATCGAAGCGACGATTCCGTCCATCTGGTTCCACCTGCTCATGGCGGCGGATGTGTTGATCGCACTCGGTGTGGGGGCGTGGATGTATAAGAAATACAACCACAGATTTTTGTACTATGTATAAACGGAGAAGATATGGATGTTATATCATTAAATAACGTCTCCATCCGATACCTCACAGGGGACCTGAAGGCCATCGGGCTGAAGGAGTATATCGTCCGCCGCTTGAAAAGAGATTACCATGTGCAGGAATTCTGGGCAGATCGGCACATCACCTTTTCCCTGGAGCAAGGAGATATGCTGGGCATCATCGGCGCCAACGGCGCCGGGAAATCCACGCTTCTGAAGGCCATCAGCGGCATCATGGAGCCCACTGAGGGCAGCGTCCGGCGCCAGGGGAGCGTTGCCGCACTTCTGGAGCTGGGCAGCGGCTTCGACGGAGAGCTCACCGTGCGGGAAAACACCTATCTCCGGGGGGCGATGCTGGGCTATACCCGTGCATTCATGGACGAAGCCTACCGGGGCATCATTGATTTCGCGGAACTGGGTGACTTTGAGGACCGCCCCTTCAAGCAGCTCTCCTCCGGCATGAAGTCCCGTCTCGCCTTTTCCATCGCCTCCCTGGTCCGGCCGGACATCCTGATCCTGGACGAGGTCCTCGCCGTCGGTGACGGCGCGTTCCGGGAAAAGAGCGAGAAGAAGATGCGGGAAATCCTTTCCAGCGGGGCCACCACCATCCTGGTGTCTCACTCTCTGGAGCAGATAAGGACGCTATGCAACAAGGTGCTGTGGCTGGAGAAAGGAGAGCAGATTGCCTTCGGCGCGGATGTTTCCGGCATCTGTGACCGCTATGAACGCTTCCTTAAAGGCGACCGGGCGCAGCTTCACGTCGCTTCGGATTAACACAAACAGGCAAAGAGCCACCCCGGGCTTTCCATCGGCCCAGGGTGGCTTCGTGTTTTTTGCAGATGGAACAGGGTCACCCCGCTCCGTGGCACTTTTTATACTTTTTTCCGCTGCCGCAGGGGCAGGGGGTGTTGACCCGGGGCTTCCACTTATGCTGTTCGATGGCGGCGAGCAGCTCCGCCGGCGTGCTCCCCCCCAGGCACCAAAGCCGTACCTGGTCCTTGATCCTTCGTACCCGCTCCTCATCCGGGGTGAGGCCGAAAGCTTCAAAGAGTTCGCCGTGGGTGGTGTCGCTCAGCTCCATGCGAAGCATGGCATATAGGGAATCGGCAAAGGCGGCGGCATGCTGCTCCGCCTCCGGGTCTCCGGTGCTCCGGAAGCTGTCCTCCGCCTCCAGCCGCCAGAGCTCAAGCTCCCGGAACACGTCGTAATAATCCCCGTCCCCCAAATGCAGAAGCTTTTCATGGCTGGGGCAGTAACGGGGGAACTCCGCCGACGCGGCGAGATAGGCTTCCGCCCCCTCGGGGCCGAGGCCGGGAACCAGCAGCAGCCCATTTTCAATCACATATGCCGCCCCATCCGCCAAACCCCGGAGCATCTCCTCCGCCTCGGGGTCAAAGGCCAGGGCGGCCCGTTTTTTAAGAAGTTCTCCGAAGTCCTCCAGAGGCAGCACCCCATAGAGCTTCACCGCCGCGGCGGCATAGGCGTCCAGGGTGTCATGGAGCTGCTTGCGCCGGGGAAAATCCGTCTTTTTCAAATCCCGCCACAGAGCCCGCAGCTCTGTGGGGACGACAAGGTAGAGCTCCTCCCCCACCAGGTATGGCTGCATCAGGCAGAAGCCGATGAGCCCGCTGTGCATGGGAAGGTCCAGTCCCTTCTCCTGATAAAATGGCGAAGCCGAGGCCCGGTCAAAGAGGGCATAATCCGCCGCCGGCAGGGCCATAAGCAGCATCTCCAGGTTTTCCGGCCGGGTCAGCCAATCCTCCAGATCCTCCGTGCCGGTGATCTGCCTCAGGTTCTCCCGCAGCTCCCAGCCCCGGCGGCGGAGAATGGAGGGGAGGTCATAGACGACCTCCCCCTTGTCCGCCAGGCGGCGGTTCGCTTCTTCTCTCGGGTCCATCAGGGCTGCACGGTCTCTGCCGCGGGAGCGGCTTCGCCGCTCCGTTTGGCGGCATCCTCTTCCTCCAGCACCCGGTAGGCAACCTTGCCCACCAGGGTCTTGGGCAGCTCGGCACGGAACTCGATCTCCTTGGGCATGGCGTACTTGGCGATGTTCTTGCGGCAGTAGGACATGAGTTCCTCCCGAGTCTCCTCGTCTGCCGGGACGCCCTCCTTGAGCATAACAAAAGCTTTCACTGCCTGCATCTTATAGGAATCCGGGATGCCGATGACGCAGCTCATATGCACCTTCTCATGGGCGTCCAGGATGTTCTCCAGCTGGGCGGGGTAGACGTTGTAGCCGGAGGAGATGATCATTCGCTTGGCACGGCCCCGGAAATAGATGAAGCCCTCCTCATCCATGGTGCCCAGGTCGCCGGTGTAGACCCAGGTGAGGCCGTCGGCATGGGTGCGCAGGGTATTCGCCGTCTCCTCCGGGTGCTTCATGTATTCCTTCATGACGGTGGGACCCGCCAGCAGGATCTCCCCCTCCTCCCCGTAGGGCAGCTCCTCCTCGGTGCCGGGGCGGACGATCTTGATGTAGGTGTCCGGGAAGGGGACGCCGATGCTCCCTTCCTTGAACATGTGGGGCGGGGTGAGGCAGCAGGCGGTGACGGTCTCGGTGGTGCCGTAGCCCTCCCGCACCTGAATGGAGGCCTTGTGGTCATAGAGAAACTTGTCGAATTTCTTTTTCAGCTCCACGCTGAGGCTGTCGCCGCCGGAGAACACGCCCTTGAGGCTGCTGAGGTCGGCCTTCTCCATGTTGGGCAGGCGAAGCAGGGCCTCATACAGGGTGGGAACGCCGGCGATGAAGTTGCAGCGATATTTCGTGATCTGCTTGGCATAGCTGGCGGCGGTGAAGCGGGGGATGAGGATACAGCGCCCGCCCTGGGCCAGCATGGTGTGGACGCAGACCCCCAGGCCGAAGCCGTGGAACAGGGGCATGGCCGCCAGCATCTTGTCCCCGGGGCGGAACATGGGGTTGGCCGCCACCACCTGGCAGCTCAGGGCGTTGAAGTTCCGGTTGGTGAGGACGATGCCCTTGGTGGTGCCGGTGGTGCCGCCGGAATAAAGGATGACGGCGGGGTCATCCCCCTTCCGCTCCACCTTGTAATTCCAGGAGCAGGCCTTTCCCAGCTTCATGAAATCCTGCCAGCGGATGACGGGGGCGTCCTCTGGAATCTTGGCGATCTTCCGGCCCTCGGTGAGCATGTAGCCCGCCTTCACGGGCCTGGACAGCTCGTCCTTCACGCTGGCGATGATGATGTTGACGATCTTCGTGTTCTGGCGCACCGCCTCGAACTTGTTGTAAAACTGGTCCAGGGTGATGACGCTGAAGCTCTCGGACTCGTTGAGATAGAATTCGATCTCCTTCTCCGCGCTGAGAGGGTGGATCATGTTGCTGATGCCCCCCACCAGGTTCACCGCGTAGAACATGAAAATCGCCTGGGGGCAGTTGGGCATGGCGATGGTGACCCGGTCCCCCTCCCGGAGGCCCAGGGTCTTCAGGCTCTTGGCGCAGGCCTGGATCTGCTCCACCATGCGCCGGTAGGTGGTGGACTTGCCCATAAAATCGAAAGCGACGTAGTCCGGGTATTTATCCGCGATCTCCTTGATCTTATCGTACATGGAGCCCTCGGGATAGTCCAGGTGCATGGGCACTCCGCCCATATGGTCCTTCCACGGGGTCTTGACAGAAACCTCCATAGCTTTGTATGTCTCCTTTCTGCTCGGCTTTGTTCATCCGGGAAAACCCCCGGCAATTTTCTCCCTTTTCCGCGTATTATATCTCATTTCCCCCCGTGATGGTAGTCTTTTTTTCTCCGGGCCGAACATACCCTGAAAACGCCGCCTCCCCTGCACTGTTTTTCCGCTGCCGTCATAGAATGACAAAAACATGCTGCAAAAAGGAGGCCCGGAAAAATGCAAGTGCGCATCGCGGATCTGCGGAACAAGGAGGTGGTGAACGTCTCCGACGGGCAGAAGCTGGGGAACGTGGAGGACGTACTGGTGGACACCGGGAGCGGACGGGTCCTCGCCCTGGTGGTGCCCGGCCCCTGCCGCTTTTTGGGGGTGCTCTTTCCTTCGGAGGACTATATCATTCCCTGGGAGAGCATTCTTCGCATTGGGGACGACCTGATCCTCATCGATCTTCATGAGGGCTGCGACCGCTGCCGCAAGCCCCGAAAGCCCTTTTTCTGAGCCGCGAAGAGCGGCGAAAAACAGTTGACACCCCCCTTCCCCGATGGTACGATGATACAATAAATAGAAGTATTACCCGCAGATGCTGCGGGTCAGGGGGAATGGATTTGAAGACCATCGCGGAAATCAACGAAAAAATCCGCGCCGGCACCGCTGTGGTGCTGACGGCGGAGGAAGTGGTGCGCATGGCCCGGGAGCAGGGCGTAAAGGAGACGGCGAAACGGGTAGACGTGGTGACCACGGGCACCTTCAGCCCCATGTGCTCCTCCGGCGCCTTTCTGAACTTCGGCCACGCAGAACCGCTCATCCGCATGTCCGGGGCGAAGCTGAATGATGTGCCCGTCTGCGCCGGCCTCGCCGCGGTGGACTGCTATGTGGGTGCCACGGAGCTCAGCGAGACCCGGGGCATGGAATACGGCGGGGCCCACGTCATCGAGGACCTGGTGGCGGGAAAGAAGGTACACCTCTCCGCCCGGAGCTACGGCACCGACTGCTATCCCCGCCGGAGCTTGGAGGCGGAGGTGGGACTGGAGGACATGAACCAGTGCTTCCTCTTCAATCCCCGGAACGCCTATCAGAACTACAACTGCAGCGTCAACACCTCCGACCGGGTCATCCACACCTATATGGGCACGCTGCTGCCCAACATGGCCAACGCCACCTACGCCACCGCCGGGGAGCTCAGCCCGCTGCTGAAGGACCCGGAGCTGCGCACCATCGGCATCGGCACCCGGGTCTTCTTCTGCGGGGCCCAGGGCTATGTGGCCTGGGAGGGGACCCAGTGCTTCCCCGGCTATACAGAGTATGAGGACGGCGCCCGCTCCTATTCCGGGGCGACCCTGGCCCTCATCGGGGATATGAAAAAGATGAGCACCGAATACCTGAGGGCGGCGCGCATCCAGAAATATGGCGTCAGCATGTTCGTGGGGGTGGGCATCCCCTTCCCCGTGCTGGACGAGGACCTCTGCGCCCAGCTGAGCAAGGGGAACGATGAGCTTTTCACCGAGGTGAGCGACTACTCCGTGCCCCTGCGCAGCCGCCCCATTCTCCGGGAGCGGGTCAGCTACGCCGAGCTGCGCAGCGGCAGCATCGAGGTACAGGGGAAGCGGATCCCCACCGCCCCCATGACCAGCCTCAAGAAATCCAGAGACATCGCAGAGGAGCTGAAGCGCCAGGTCTCCTGCGGGGAATTCCTTCTCACCGAACCTGCGGCAAAGCTGCCCCTGGATACGAAGAAGCACGTCCTCCACGCCCTGGACGACGTGCCCGGAAAGGAAGGGGTCTGAGATGGAGAGGAACGTGAAGATCCGCCTCATTTTCAGCCACGGGGATGTGAACCGCCCCTTTGTGCACCACTATGTCACCCGTTTCGGCCTCACCTTCTCCATCCTCCAGGCGGACATCACCCCCGACATCGGCGGACGGATGGTGCTGGACCTCATGGGCGAGGAGGAGAACATCGAGAAGGCCCTGAAATACACCATTGAGCAGGGGGTGGACGTGCAGGTCCTGTCCCGGGTGGTCCGCTGGGACGACAAGGTCTGCGTCCACTGCGGCAGCTGCACCGCCGTGTGCCGTGCCCGGGCCCTCACCCTCTCGCCGGACACCGCGCTTCTCTCCTTCGACAATGAGAAGTGCGTGGTGTGCGAGATGTGCGTCAGCGCCTGTCCCACCGGCGCCCTCACGGTGGCGCTGAGTCATTGAGCGCCGACCCCTACGCCAGCCGGGAGTCCTACCGCGTCCGGCACTCCGCCAGCGACCTGGGGTTTTTCCGCGTCACGGTGGACGAAACGGACCTCAGCATCGGCTGCCGGGGGCCTCTTCGCCGGGAGGCCCTGGATGCCGTTGTGGAAGCCCGGGGCCTGGTGCTTGCGGAAATCGCCGACCGGCCCCGCTTCAAGACCTCTCTGGAGCCGCTCCGCCCCCATGGGACGGAGCCGGAGCTCATTTCCCGCATGCTCTCTGCCGGAGAGATCACCGGCGTCGGTCCCATGGCGGCCGTGGCGGGAGCCATCGCGGAATATGTGGGCCGCGCCTTATCCGCCAAAAGCCCGGAGGTCATCGTGGAGAACGGCGGGGACGTTTTTCTTCTGGGGGACAAGCCCCGGAGCGTTGCCGTGGTCGCGCCGGGAAGCCCCCTCAGCGGCCTGCTGGCGGTGTCGTTCCTCCCCGTGGGCGGCATGGGGGTCTGCACCTCCTCCGGCACGGTGGGCCACTCCCTCTCCCTGGGCAAGGCGGACGCGGCGCTGGTGATTGCCCGGGACTGCGCCCTGGCGGACGCGGCGGCCACCCGGCTGGGCAATCTCGTTCAGGGGCCGGAGGACCTGGAGAACGCTCTGGACCTGATCTGCGCCCTTCCCGGCGTGGAGGGTGCCCTGGTGATCGTCGGCGAGAAGCTGGGAGTCAAAGGCAAGGTGGAAATTAAACCCGTAACAGGAGGTACGATATGAGCATTACCAACAAGGAAAACTATCTCATGATGCTGCGCGGCGAGATACCGGAGTTTGTCCCCTCCATGTTCGAGCCCGCAAACGACATGATTGCCGATGAGCTGCTGGCCCCCGTCATGGCGCCCAACGGCCCCATCACCACCCCCTACGGTGTGACCTATGTGGGTTCCAAGGACAACGGCTGGGGCGCCATGCCCAAGCCGGGGGAGATCCTGCTGGAGGACATCACCAAATGGCGGGATGTCATCCACAACCCCGACCTCAGCCACCGGGACTGGGAGAGCTATTACAAGAAGCAGCTGGAGGGCAAGGACCGGGTCAACAAGACCCTGGCCGTCCACGGGGGCGACTACTTCCTCACCCTGGTGAGCTTCATGGGCTTCGAGGGCGCCCTCTATGCCCTCTATGAGGAGCCGGAGGAGGTCAAGGCCCTGCTCAGCTATGTCTCCGAATTCTACCTGGAGGTCATGAAGCAGCAAATCTACTGGTGCAAGCCGGACATCTACCAGATCATGGACGACGACAGCGCCTACCGTGCCCCCTTCTTCTCCCTGGAGATGTACCACGAGTTTTTCAAGCCCATGCACAAGCTCCATGCCGACCTGGCCCGGGACAACGGCATGATGCTGGAGCGCCATGACTGCGGCCGCTGCGAGCAGTTCATCCCCGACTGGATTGAGCTGGGCATCCGGGGCTGGAACCCCGCCCAGACCTCCAATGACCTGAAGAGCATCAAGGAGAAATACACCGGGAAGCTCGCCATCAGCGGCGCCTGGGACAACCAGGGCATCCTGGGCTCTCCCGAAGTGCCTGATGAGACCCTGCGGGCGGCCCTGGAGGAATACGTGGCCACCTTCGCTCCCGGCGGCAGCTTCGTCTACATGCCCATGGTGGGCGGAGACCCGGAGGACCCCAGGGTCAAGGCCAAGAACGACATCATTAAGGACTACTATTATTCCCACGTGAAGGATTACTACAAAACCCACTGAACCCAACCACAGCTTCGGCGGCCCGCGTTTTTGCGCGGGCCGCCGATTTTTGTGCTTTTTCTGCCGGATTTCCTTGACATGGTGCATCGAGTGGTATAAACTAATCTTTGAGATTAGATGAATTTGTGTCCTCGATTAGAGGCGCACCGGACAGCACCGTTCAAAGGAGAAACGACATGACCCGAAAATTCCAGCTTTCCTGCGAATCCACCGTGGATATGCCCTATTCCGTCGTCAGCGGGCGGGGACTCAGCGTCCTCTTCTACCACTACACCGTAGGCGATGTGGAATACACCGACGACATGGGCCGTGACCCGGAGGCCCTGCCCAAATTCTATGGCTTCATCGCCGCCGGAAAGGTACCCAAGACCTCCCAGCTCAACACCTACGAATATGTGGGGTATTTCCGCCCCCTCCTGGAGAAGGGCGATGTGCTCCACATCAATTTCGGCTCCGGCATGACTCCCTCGGTGAACAACGCCCGGGAGGCCGCGAGGCAGCTGAGGGAGGAGTTCCCCCACCGGAAGCTCACGGTGGTGGACTCTCTCTGCTCCTCCTCCGGCTACGGTCTGCTGGTGGACGAGGCCGCCGACCTCTGGGACAGGGGCATGGAGATGGATGAGCTGGAAGAGTGGCTGCTGGAGAACTGCGGCAGCATCCACCACCAGTTCTTCACCACCGATATCCAGTATTTCCGCCGCAGCGGGCGCATGTCCGGCCCCACGGCAACCATCGCCTCCATCCTGAACATCTGCCCCATCCTCCACCTGAATGCGGAGGGGCGCATCATCGCTTACAGCAAGGTGCGGGGCAAGAAGAACGCCATGCGCACCACCGTGGACGAGATGGAGAAGCACGCCGTGGGCGGCGCCAAATATGCGGGAAAGGTCTTCATCTCCCACGCCAGCGCCCCTGCAGATGCCGAGGAAGTGCGGGAGCTGATCCTCCAGCGTTTCCCCCGGCAGATAAAAGAGAACGTCCGCATCTTCAACATCGGCACCATCATCGCCTCCCACTGCGGCCCCGGCACCGTGGCCGTTTTCTTCTGGGGCGATGAGCGGGAATAAGCCTGATCCCTTCACAGAATTGCCGCGGGAGCGCTTCCCATGTCCGGAAGCGCCCCCGCGATTCATGTTCTTTTTTACCCCCGAAGCTGGGCGGCTTTTTCCTTGTCATAGGGCGCCCGGCGGATGGGACAGCCGAAGTTCGTGCAGTAGGCACAGTTCTGATAGTCCTGCTCCGTCTCGAAGAGGAGGCCGGAGGAGCTGGCCAGCGGGGTCATGAAGTGATTTTCCCCCAGGCTCGCGCCGATGTCCCCCGCCACATCCCCCAGAATGGCAAAGAGCTTGTCCTGCTCGGAGATGGGCCATTCCGGGAGGCTGCCGGGGTTCAACTCCCCCAGCTTCCCCAGCTGATAGCGTTCCCGAAGGGCGGCCTCGGTCTGCTGCATCACCTCATGCACCGCGGCGATGCCCACGGCCAGGAGCGCCCGGCCAAGGTCCCGGTCCCCCCGGGTGTCCACCTGTGCCAGCTTCCGCCCGCTGGTGGCAACGAAGGCAAAAGCCCGGTGGATGTCCTTGAGCTGCCCGTCCAGCACAGGGCCGGACATGGGCTGCCCGCCCACGGCGACGACGTGGCCCTCGGCATCGTGGGTCACCTCCACCAGCTTCACCACCGAGGCCGGCTCCGCCTGGCCCTCGCAGCGGCGAAGGAGGTCCCGCACCGCCGGGGAATCCGGGTCGCCCTCAAAAATCCTGCCCCTGGAGAGCATCTCCTTTTGGGGTACAAAATCCGTCTTTCGGAAAACAAAGCGTTCTTCCGGCATGAAAGCACCTTCTTTCAGGGAGAATTTAGCACCTTCCGAAAAAAAACGCAAGAAAAGCGAAAAAAACCCTTGACTCTCCCCTTGGGGGATATAGTATCGTCAGGGCGAGGTGAGGACCATGCGCATCAAGGAAGCCGCCCGGAAGACCGGGCTGACGGAAAAGACCATCCGCTACTATGAGAGCCGGGGCCTGGTGGTCCCGGACACAGAGGAACGCAACGGCCGCCTCTGGCGGGACTATACCGAGGCGCACGTCCGGGCGCTCCGGGCCGTGGCAACCCTGCGCAAGGCGGGCTTTCATGCGGAGGAGATTGAGACCATCCAGCATGACCCCGGGCGCATCCCCGAGACCCTGCGGGCTGTCGCGGCAAGGGCGGAGGAGGCCTATGCCGCCCTTATACAGCTGCGGGAGCAGCTGAAGTGCTCCGAAGTGCTGGAGGCCCGGGATTTCTGCGTCCTGGCCGACGGGCTCACGGAGGCCGCCGCCCCCCTCTCCCTGCCGCCCCAGGATTTGAAATTCAACTTCAAGGCCCTGGACAGGCTGCTGGCCGAGGAGCGCAAGGCCGTGGAGGGCGCCCCCTCCAACCCCCTGCGCTTTGGCTGGGTGGAGCTCTACCGGGGCCAGGATGAGGTGAGATTCCAGGACATGCGGCAGCAGCTCACCCTTTTCGGCATCGAGCACCGGGCCTACAGCTACACCAAGGGGAGCAGGCTGGCGGCCCAGGGCTTCGTGAACGCTTCTAACCCCGCCTGGGCCCAGAAGAATGGGACTACCAACCAGGCCATACAGGCAAAGCTCCTTGGGGACAGAAGCATGGACAGCTATGCCATCGAGGTGCGGAAGCGGGACGAGGAGAAGGCCCGCCGGGCGCTGAGAAGCAAGGCGTGAAAGAAGAGGCCGGGAAGCGATGTGCTTCCCGGCCCCCCTTTTGGATACCTTTCTGGCCCGGCGCGTGACCATCCTCCGAAAGGGCGGTCTTCTCTCTATCTGACTCCTTCCGAAACCGGTCTGATCTCGTGCCGGTAAGGGTATCCGAAGCCTAGTATGCGCTTCTGTTCCGGATTCATGCCCCGCTGCCGCCGCCTTTTTCTTCCTCCGCCTCTTGCAATCGGATGCCAAAGGTTGTATATTCATTTTATTAAATCTATGAAGGAGGAACCCCAATGGCAGTTCCGAAATATGACCGCAAGGAAGTAGACAACAAGAAGGTGTTCCCCGGCTTCGGCGGCAGCCCCATGGTGGTTTTTGACTATCCCTGCTCCCAGCGGGAGGGCGTCCTCGCCACCTTCAACAAGGAGCCCTACTGGCAGATCACCGGCACCGCCGGCATGATGTTCGCCCCCCGCATCAACCCGGACAACATCGCCCGCGGCTTCGTGTATGAGGCGGCCCAGCCTCCCCTGACCGTGGCGGATTACGGCGGCCCCGACATGTTCGGCATCGAGTGGGAGTATATCGAGACCGTGGGCGGCAGCATGGTGCGCCCCGGCAAGCCCTACATCGAGGATGCCAACGAGATTAAGGAGAAGATTAAGTTCCCCGACCCCACCAAGTGGGATTGGGAGGGCTCCGCCAAGGCCAACCGCGGCACCTGGCTCCGCCCCGACCAGGCCAACTCCATGTGGATCCTCAACGGCTGGTATGAGCGGCTCATCTCCTTCATGGACTTTGAGGGCGCCATCATGGCTCTCATCGACGAGGAGCAGCAGGATGCGGTAAAGGATTTCTTTGAGCAGCTCAGCGACATGTACATCAAGATGATCGACTGCGCCATCAAGGCCTTCCCCGAAATCGACATCTTCTATATTCACGATGACTGGGGCTCCCAGAAGGAGACTTTCTTCGCTCCCAGCGTGGCCGAGGAGATGATCGTCCCCTATATGCGGATGGTGACGGATTTCATCCACTCCAAGGGCAAGTTCACCGACTTCCACTGCTGCGGCCAGAACCTCAAGCAGGTGCCCAACATGATCAAGGCCGGCTGGGACAGCTGGACTCCCCAGCCCATGAACGACACCTGGAAGGAATATGAGCTCTACGGCGACCAGATCATCATCGGCGTCATGCCCGAGCAGTTCGACCCCGCCACCCTGACGGAGAAGGAGATTCGCCAGAAGGCCCGGGAGTATGTGGACCGCTTCATGCAGCCCGGCAAGCCCAGCATCCTGAGCTTCAACGGCCAGAGCGTCTGCACCCCCGAGTATCTGGAGGAGCTGTACGAGTACAGCCGGAAAAAGGCCAGCGGCGTCGCCTGAGCATGATTTCACCTATCCGGGCGCAGGGCTTTCCCTGCGCCCGGAAGCTTCATCCGAAGGAGGACCTTCCATGGAGATTCACGGCCTGCAAAAACTGACGCTTCTGGATTTTCCCGGCCACACGGCCTGCACCGTGTTCACCGGGCGATGCAACTTCCGCTGTCCCTTCTGCCAGAACGCCTCCCTGGTGCTCTGCCCCCAGGAGCTGCCCACCATCCCGGAGGAGGAGTTTTTCTCCTTTCTGAAGACCCGGCAGGGCCTGCTGGACGGGGTGGCCATCACCGGCGGCGAGCCCACGCTGCAGCCCGACCTGCCGGAGTTCATCCTCGCCGTGCGGAACCTGGGCTTCGCCGTGAAGCTGGATACCAACGGGGCAAGGCCGGACATGCTCTCCCGCCTGCTTGCGGAAGGGCTTGTGGACTATGTGGCCATGGATGTGAAGTCCTCCCCGGAGGGTTACGGGGCCTGTACCGGCGTCTCCGGGAACATCCTGGAGGCCGTGAGGGCGAGCGTGGAGCTGCTGGAAAAGAGCGGCGTCGACCACGAATTCCGCACCACGGCGGTGAAGCCCCTGCACACAGTCGCCGATTTTGAGGCCATCGGCCGCTGGCTGGCAGGCACAAAAAAATACTTCATCCAGTCCTTTCAGGACTCCGGGGATATCCTCGCCCCGGGCTGCTCCGCTTTCGTCAAAGAGGAGCTGGAGGCCCTGCTGGCGGCGGTTCTGCCCTTTATCCCGGGGGCGCGGCTCCGGGGTGTAGACTGATAGTCTGTCTATATTTTGTTTTTTCTTTCGAGATATTGCGGTCTCTGACCACAATATCTTGTTTTTTCGCCTTGACAACCACAATAAACCTGCTATAATTACTTATGAGATTTTCCGAAATTGCGCCATACTACAAAGAGAAAGAGAAAAGCGGGGGTCACAGCACATGTATCGCGTCGTCAAGCGTGATGGCCGCATCGTGGATTTTGAGATCGACAAAATCGCGAAGGCCATGGAGAAGGCGTTCAACGCCACAGACACCAACTATAATGCCAGCGTCATTGATTTTCTCGCCCTGAAGGTCACGGCGGAGTTCCAGCCAAAGATCAAGGACGAGCTGATTTCCATCGAGGATATCCAGGACAGCGTGGAATCCGTGCTGTCCAAGGGCGGCTATGAGAACGTGGCAAAGGCCTATATCCTCTACCGCAAGCAGCACGAGAAGCTGCGCAACGTCAGCGAAACCGTGCTGGACTACAAGAAGGCAGTGGACGACTATCTGGGCATCCAGGACTGGCGTGTCAAGGAAAACAGCACCGTCACCTATTCCGTGGGCGGCCTGATTCTCTCCAATTCCGGCGCCATTACCGCCAATTACTGGCTGAGTGAGGTCTATGACCAGGAGATTGCCAGCGCCCACCGCAACGCCGACATCCACATCCATGACCTGAGCATGCTCACCGGCTACTGCGCCGGGTGGAGTCTCAAGCAGCTCATCACCGAAGGGCTGGGCGGCGTCACCGGCAAGATTACCTCCAAGCCCGCCAGCCACCTCATCACCCTCTGCAACCAGATGGTGAACTTCCTGGGCATCATGCAGAACGAGTGGGCCGGGGCCCAGGCCTTCAGCTCCTTCGACACTTATCTTGCCCCCTTTGTGCGTGTGGACAACCTCACCTACAAGGAAGTCAAGCAGGCGGTGCAGGCCTTCATCTTCGGCGTGAACACGCCCTCCCGCTGGGGCACCCAGGCCCCCTTCTCCAACGTCACCCTGGACTGGACGGTGCCGGCGGACCTGGCGGAGCTCAACTGCATCGTGGGCGGCCGGGAGTTGGACTTCTGCTATAAGGACTGCCAAAAGGAAATGGACATGGTGAACAAGGCCTTCATCGAGTGCATGATTGAGGGCGACGCCAACGGCCGGGGCTTCCAGTACCCCATCCCCACCTACTCCATCACCCGGGACTTCAACTGGGAGGACACGGAGAACAACCGTCTCCTCTTTGAGATGACCGCCAAATACGGCACCCCCTATTTCTCCAACTATATCAACTCCGACATGGAGCCCAGCGATGTGCGCAGCATGTGCTGCCGCCTGCGCCTGGATTTGCGGGAGCTGCGGAAAAAGAGCGGCGGCTTCTTCGGCTCCGGCGAGAGCACCGGCAGCGTGGGCGTTGTCACCATCAACATGCCCCGCATCGCCTATCTGAGCAAGACGAAGGAGGAGTTCTTCCAGCGTCTGGACCACATGATGGACATCTCTGCCCGCAGCCTCAAGGTGAAGCGGGACGTCATCACCAAGCTGCTGGACGCCGGGCTCTATCCCTATACCAAACGCTACCTGGGCACCTTCAACAACCACTTCTCCACCATCGGCCTGGTGGGTATGAACGAAGCCTGTCTCAATGCCCGCTGGCTCCGCAGCGACATGACCCATCCCGAGAGCGTGGAATTCACCAAGGAAGTGCTGAACCACATGCGGGAGCGCCTGAGCGACTATCAGGAGCAATACGGCGACCTCTACAACCTGGAGGCCACCCCCGCCGAGAGCACCGCCTACCGCCTCGCCAAGCACGACGTGGCCCGCTATCCGGACATTGTCACCGCCGCCGGGGACTGCGGCACTCCCTTCTACACCAACAGCTCCCACCTCCCCGTGGGCTACACTGAGGATGTGTTTTCCGCTCTGGACATCCAGGATGAGCTGCAGACCCTCTACACCTCCGGCACCGTCTTCCACGCCTTCCTGGGCGAGAAGCTGCCAGACTGGAAGGCCGCCTCCACCCTGGTTCGGAAGATTGCGGAGAACTACAAGCTCCCCTACTACACCATCTCCCCCACCTATTCCATCTGCAAGGACGACGGCTACATCACCGGTGAGCAGTACACCTGCCCCAAGTGCGGCAAGCCCACGGAGGTCTATTCCCGCATCACCGGCTACTACCGCCCCGTGCAGAACTGGAACGACGGCAAGACCCAGGAGTTCAAGCAGCGCAAGGTCTATGATATCGCCCGTTCCCGCTACATGCCCGTTTCCGCCGGCGGCGTGGTGGCCTCCAGGCTGCCCAGGGCCGAGGAGACGGTGAAGAAGGCCGTGGAAAAGCCGGAGGAGATCCTTCTCTTTGCCCGGGTCACCTGCCCCAACTGCAAGGCCGCCGAGGCCCAGCTCACCAAGGCAGGCATCCCCTTCAAAAAACTCATCGCCGAGGACAACAAGGAGCTGGTGGAGAAATACGGCGTCAAGGGCGCGCCCACCCTGGTGGCCCCTGCCGAGGACGGCTTCGAGAAGTTCTACGGCATCCCGGAGATCAAGCAGTTCATCACCGCCAACAGCTGAGCCGAAGAAAGCTTTCGTATCCGGGCGGCCCGCGCCGCCCGGATGCTTCATAAGGAGAACACCATGACCGATATCATCGTCGTCGGCGGCGGAAGCGCCGGGATGACCGCCGCCCTCTATGCCCGGCGGAACAACAAGAGCGTGCTGGTGCTGGAGAAATCCGGCTTCGGCGGGCAGATTACCTATTCCCCCAAGGTGGAGAACATCCCCGGCAATCTCCAGATCAGCGGCAACGAATTTGCGGAGAAGTTCCTGGACCAGATTCTCGCCCAGGGCGCCGAAATCGACTTCGCTGCCGTCACCGGCGTGGAAAAGACGGAGGGCGGCTTCACCGTGCATTCCGACAGCGGGGACTATGAGGCCCGGGCCGTCATCCTCGCCACGGGGGTGAAGCACCGGATGCTGGGCCTCCCCGGGGAGAATGAGCTGGTGGGCCAGGGCATCTCCTTCTGCGCCGTGTGCGACGGGGAGTTCTACCGGGGGAAAACCGTGGTGGTGGCCGGGGGCGGCAACAGTGCCCTGCAGGAGGCCATCCTCCTGGCGGAAAACTGCAGGGAGGTCATCATGGTACAGGACCTGGACTACTTCACCGGGGAGCAGAAAAGCCAGGATGTGCTCTTTTCCCGCTCCAACGTCCGGGCCATCACCGGCACCACCCTCAAGGAGCTGGTAACGGAGAACGGAACGCTCACCGGCGTGGTGACGGAAAAGACCGCCACCGGGGAAAAGGCCACCATCCCCTGCGACGGGCTCTTCGTCGCCATCGGGCTCATCCCGGAAAACGGCGCCTTTGCCGACGCCGCCGCACTCAACGACTGGGGCTACTTTGATTCGGACGAGAGGTGCACGACGAAGACCCCCGGCCTTTTCGTCGCCGGGGACTGTCGGTCAAAGACCCTGCGGCAGGTGGTGACCGCCGCCGCCGACGGGGCCATGGCTGCCATCGCCGCCTGCCGGTATCTGGAGCAATAAATTACCTTTGGCACTTTACAAACGCAACGGAAACCGTTAGGATGGGGAACACCGAAGTAATCGGTGTTCCCCATCGCAAAAGGAGGATGCCCATGGCCCCCGTCGTCATCCGGCCCTGCGCCGACTACACGCCGGAAGCGGCGAGAGAGGCCCTTTCTTCCGCCCTGGCGCCCCTGGGCGGCCTTGACTGGATCACGCCCGGCATGAGGGTCGCAATCAAAACGAACCTCATCACCGCCCTCAAGCCGGAAAACGCCGCCACTACCCATCCCGTTCTGCTGGGGGCCCTGGCGGGTCTCCTGCGGGAGCGGGGTGCGGAGGTCGTCATCGGGGACAGCCCCGGCGGGGTCTTCAGCCGCCCCTATGTGGAAACGGTCTACGGCGTCTGCGGCCTGAAGGGCCTGGAGGGGCCGGGGGTGAGCCTCAATCGGGATTTCCGGCAGAAGGAGATTGTCTGGGAGGACGGGAAGGTCCTCAAGCACTTTATCTGTACCGCCTGGCTGGAGGATGCGGACGCCATCATCAATTTCAGCAAGCTGAAGGTCCACGCCATGATGACCATGACCGCCGCCACAAAGAACCTCTTCGGGGCGATTCCCGGGGCCATAAAGGCGGAATACCACTACCGCTTTCCGGAGTACGGGGACTTTGCGGATATGCTGGTGGACCTGAACGAATACTTCAGGCCCCGGCTGCACCTCTGCGACGCCGTGGTGGCCATGGAGGGCAACGGCCCCACCCAGGGCACCCCGAAGAAGCTGGGGGCGCTCCTGGCCTCCGAAAGTCCCTACTGCCTGGATTTGGCGGCGGCGGAGCTGCTGGGGCTGACAAAAGAGGACGTCCCCTATCTGGAGGCAGCATATCGCCGGGGTCTTGTCCCGGAGACGGCATCGGAGCTCACTGTAGACGGCAGCCTGGCAGCTTTCCGCCCCGAGGCCTTCCGTAACATCGCCAGCCGAAACAGCATTACATCGCTCATCGGCGGGAGCGGGCCATTTTCCCGGTGGCTGCAGGGGGCTGTGGGCGCCATCCTGCAATCCACGCCCAGGCTGGAAAAGGACAAGTGCGTGGGCTGCGGGGTGTGCGCCGGGGCCTGCCCCGCAAAGGCCATCGCCATCGAAGAGAAAAAGGCCGTCATCCACCGGAAGGACTGCATCCGCTGTTTTTGCTGCCAGGAGCTCTGCCCCAGGGGCGCCATGGGCGTGCACCGCCCGCTGGCGGCCCGTATCGTGGGGAAGCTATAGTACAATTTCCACTCATGGGAGGGTCATTCCAATGAGCAAATTCGGAGCGTTTCTCAAGCGCAAAAACGTGGTGTTCTCCGCCAAACGCTACGGCATCGACGCCCTGGGGGCCATGGCCCAGGGGCTCTTTGCCTCCCTGCTGGTGGGCACCATCCTCAACACCCTGGGGAGCCAGCTCCACATCGGCTTTCTGACGAAGGTTCTGGTGACGGTGGGCAGCGGCGAAAAGGCCGTGACATACACCATGGGCGGCCTTGCCTCCGCCATGGTGGGCCCGGCCATGGCCGTAGCCATCGGCTACGCGCTCCAGGCTCCGCCGCTGGTGCTCTTCACCCTGGTCCCCGTGGGCTTTGCCACCAACGCCCTGGGGGGCGCGGGGGGGCCGCTGGCGGTGCTGGTGGTCGCCATCGTCGCCGCCGAGTGCGGCAAAATTGTCAGCAAGGAGACGAAGGTGGATATTCTCGTCACCCCCATCGTGACGCTGCTCATCGGCGTGGGCCTCGCCTGCCTCATCGCAAGGCCCATCGGCACGGCGGCCTACTGGTTCGGCAGCCTCATCCGCCTGGCCACCGAGCTGCATCCCTTCACCATGGGCATTGTCGTCTCCGTCCTCGTGGGCGTGGCCCTCACCCTGCCCATTTCCAGCGCGGCCATCTGCCATGCGTTCACCCTGACGGGGCTGGCGGGCGGCGCGGCGGTTGCGGGCTGCTGCGCCCAGATGGTGGGCTTCGCCGTGATGAGCTTCCGGGAAAACCGCTGGGGCGGCATCGTGAGCCAGGGCCTGGGCACCAGCATGCTGCAGATGGGCAACATCGTGAAAAACCCCAGAATCTGGATTCCCCCCACCCTGGCCTCCGCCATCACCGGCCCCATCGCCACCTGCATCTTCCGCCTGCAGATGAACGGGGCGGCGGTGAACTCCGGCATGGGCACCTGCGGTCTCTGCGGCCCCATCGGCGTCTGGACCGGCTGGGCCGCCGACGTGGCCGCCGGAACGAAGGCCGCCGTGACGGCCATGGACTGGATTGGCCTCGCCCTCATCTGCATCGTCCTCCCCGCGGTCATCACGCCGCTGCTGGCCTGGCCCCTCAGAAAGCTGGGCTGGATTAAGGAAAACGACCTCAAGCTGTAAGATAAAAAGCCCGGAGCCCGATGCGGGTCTCCGGGCTTTCGCTCAAGCGGCGCGGGCCATCCGCGCCCGCCTCATCGGGGCCCCTCTGTTCTCTCCTCGCCCTTCTCAAGCAGCCGCAGGCTTCGTTTTTCACAGCTTTCCAGCCGGCTGCGCAGCCGCAGCTTTCGGAAAAGAAATGCCCGCGCCGAGTCGATGGTGAAACAGAGAAGGTAAACCAGCACCGAACACCCCATCACCCGGAGGGGGAAAACCCAAATCGGGAGACTTACAAACTCTCTCAGGACCCCTGGATAAAACCAAAACCTCCAGACCAGAGGATTTGTGTGCAGGATATAGACGCCGAAGGAGGCAGCGGACAAACGGAGAATCACGCGCCGCTTCTTCTCCCCCCGCACCCGGAGATGGCCCAGCAGGAAAAGCAGACTGATTGCGGACAACAGCACCGTGGGGGAAGTGTAGTTCAGCGGGGAGAGCGTTCCGATAAGGGGAATGGAGACCTGGAATACCACTTTCAGCAGGAATGTGAGTGCAGTGGATAAGAGGAAAACGGCAGCGAGGCAGGCCGGCGCCGTCCTTTTTTGCAGCTCCGTTTTGTTCAGCAGCGCGCCGAGGATATAGAGAATCACCAGCCAGAGGGCCGTATAACCGCCCCTCAGACTGAACGGGTCGGTACACAGAAGCGTTGGCAAAACGCTGAAAACCACGATAACGAGAACGGCCAGCAGGGCCGCCGCTCTCCGATTGAGGGTCCACACCCCGGCATTGATTATCGGCGCTAAAAAGGAGAGGCCGAAAAACGCCGTGAAATACCAGTACTGACGGCGCATGACCGGGAAAAGGGCATTCAGCAGCTCTCTTTTCCCGGCGTATTCGCGGGAGAGGATGCGGAAAACGCAGGCGTAAATGACCGAATACAGGACGACCTCCAGCCACAGCAGCACAAGCCCGGTAAAGGCATGCCGGGAGCGGCGGGCGCTTAAATAACCCGACAGGAGGGCATAGCAATCCACCGCGCAGAAGCAAAGACATTCCAAAGCCCATGCCACATAGAAATGTGCGCTTCCCGGGGAAGCCTCGCTCAGAATGCCGCCCTGGCCCAAAATGTGCAGGATGATGACCATCATCATGCACAGAACTCTCAACAAATCCAGCCCTGTAATCCTGCTTTCAAACGCCGGCGGTTGTGCTGTTGAACGGTCCATGGAACGCCATCACCTCTGCGTTATGCTCTTTGATTCCGTTCTGCGCGGAAAAAAGACCGGAGGATACCGATACACCGGAACACCGTTTTAATGGTCTCCATTTCCACGCGGGATAAAACGGTCTTTCCCTTCAAAAGTCTCCAACTGTTTGCTGACAGTTGTCAGCATCACCCTAGCACGCCAAATAACAAATGTCAACACATAATGCACGAACCCCAGGGCCTGCTTCGGGGCCCCGGGGTTCATGCTGTTTCTTATTCCGCCGGGAGCTCCTCTCCCGCGGCGTAGCGCTTCTGCTTTTTCCACCGCCCGCTCCAATACCAGATATAGCCGCAGATGGGGGTGGTGAAGCCCGCCACCGCCATGCCCAGCCAGTACCCGTAGACGCCCATGAACCGGGCAAAGAAGGTGGCCGCCGCCACCTTGACCACGATGTTCTCCAGCACCCCGGCCCACATCTCCAAATCCGTGCGCCCCAGACCGTCAAAGAGGGCAAAGGGTCCCCCCGCCAAAGCCATACCCAGGAAGACAAGGGCCTCGATGAGCATGAAGCTCCGGGCCATGGCCAGCACCTCGGCATCGTCGGTGAAGAAGCCGAAGATCAGCTCCGGGAAGGCGATGATGATGACCGCCACCACCGCCCAGCAGATGAGGCTGAGCCAGATGGTCATGACGAAGGCCTTCTTAATGCGCTCCGGGAGCCCCGCGCCGAAGCACTGCCCGATAATGGCGGCCCCGCCGCTGTAGACCCCCATGACCACGCAGTTGCAGACCATGAACAGCTTGTTGCCGATGCTGTCCGTGGCGGAGGCTGCCACGCCGTAGATGTTCACATTGGAATTGATGAACATGGTGGAGAGGCTCATCACCAGGGTGAAGCCCATCATGGGGGCGGCAATCTTCAGCACCGCCAGCAGGGTCCGCTTTCGTATTGCAAAGCTGGAAAGGCGGAAGTCAAAGCCCAGCGCCTCCCGGTGCCGGACAAGATAAACAAGGGATATGAGGAAGGAGACCCCCTGGGCGATGACGGTGGCAAGGGCCGCTCCGGCGACGCCCATCCCCGTGTGGGCAACGAGCACATAATCCAGGATGATGTTCAGGACGGAGGCGATGGCGATGAACACGGTGGGGAGGCGGGATTCCCCCATGCCCCGCAGGATGGAGCAGAGGCCGTTGTAGCCATAGACGAAGAGGATGCCATAGCAGCAGATGCGGTAATACTGCCGGGTATCCGCCCAGACCTCCGCCGGGGTGTTGAGGATGCCCAGCAGCCAGTCCGTGAGCAGGAGGCCCACCACCCCGAGGAAAACGGCGGCGATGGCCGTGATGGAGAGGAGGGTGCCGATGGTGCGGCGGATGCTCTCCTTTTCCCCCGCTCCCACCTGCTGGCTGAGGAGAATCTGACCGCCGAAGCTGAGGGACATGCCGGTCATCATGACGATGCTCTGCATGAGGCCGCCGATGCCCGCCGCCGAGAGGCCGCCCGCCCCCACATAGTTGCCCACGATGAGCATGTCCACCACGTTGTAGAGGGACTGGAGGATGTTGCCCACGATGATGGGTATGGAATAGGCCACCAGGTGCCGGAAGATCGGCCCCCTGGTCATATCCCGAATCATAGTCTCTTTCATAGGCACCCCCAACGGTTAAGATCCAAGCAGGAGGCATTATAGTGAGATTCCCCGGGATTGTCAATCCGCGTCCATTCAGACGGGGATGCAAAAATGGCGTATTCCGACGGATTTTGTGTTGAGTCTGGGCTGGAACTGTGGTATAATAGCCCCAAAATGGCTATTATACCGGATTGGCGCGACCGCCTCCCCGCTCCGCGGGAACCGGCGGCGATGCCATTATACCACAGCTGGCGCTATGGTATAATACTGGCATAAATGGCAAAACCACACTATTTGAAGGAGCGAAACAAATGAAAGACTTTGCTGGCAAGATCGCATTCATCACCGGCGGCGCTTCCGGCGCGGGCCTGGGCTATGCGCAAATCTTCTCCGAGGCTGGGATGAAGGTCGTCATCGCCGACTACCGTCAGGACCACCTGGATGAGGCCATGGCCTACTTCAAGGAAAAGGGCGCCCCCGTCCATGCCATCCAGCTGGACGTCACCGACCGTGACGGCTATGCCCGGGCAGCTGACGAGACCGAGAAGGTCTTCGGCGGCACTCCCGACCTGCTGATCCTTAACGCGGGCGTCAACGTCTTCGGCCCTGCCGAGGCTTCCACCTATGCGGACTATGACTGGGTCGTGGGCGTCTGCTTCGGCGGCGTCGTCAACGGTCTCGTCACCTTCGTCCCCCGCATGATCAAGGCCGGCGGACAGCGTCACATCGCCGCTACCGTGTCCTGGGGCGCCTTCGGCGCCGGCCCGACCACCGCTCCCTACTCCGCCGCCAAGGCCGGCGTGCTGAACCTGATGGAGAGCTACTGGCAGGCTCTGAAGCCCTACGGCATCGGCGTCACCGCTATCTGCCCCGCCAACATCCGCAGCCGCATCTATGAGGCCGCTCTGAAGAACCGGCCCGACGAATTCAAGGATACCGGCTACAACGTGTCCGAGGACACCCAGAAGCTGCTGGCCGGCATCCACGCCCACGGCATGGACCCCCGCGTCCTGGCCGACTGGCTCAAGAAGGGCATCGAAAACGAGCAGTTCTTGGTGGCCCCCTACAACCACGGCCCCCGCATGGTGGAGATCGCCCTGGAGCGCTTCAAGTACTACGCCAGCCCCGAGGGCATGCGCGCCTGGGAAGAGAAGCAGAAGCAGCCTCCCACGGAGGAGGACATCCTCATGAACTCCGAGCGCGAGGGCTTCGATATGAGCGAGAGCCTCAAGCAGCACAGCTATATCCCCAAAGCCCAGGATGGCCAGCCCCCCAAGGACACCATCGGCTTCGGCAAGGCCCGCGCCGATTTGGATTGGGTCGACGCCAACAAGAAGTTCGAGAAGGACTGAGTCCCTTCAGCCGCAGTGATGGGGGGCGGCACCCGCCGCCCCCCATTTCCCCGCAAAACTGAATATGGAGGTGTATCGAAGTGGTCATAACGGGCCTGACTCGAAATCGTATCACCTTTATGTACCCTCCGTTCCCCGGAACCCTTGATTTTATTGGGTTTTCGGAGGGTTCGAAAGCCAAAAATCAAATATGTTCTCCCCATCAGTTCTCCCCAAAATCCGAGGTGTTTTTCGGGGGGCAGATGTGAAGATAAACACGGAGAGGTATCGAAGTGGTCATAACGGGGCTGACTCGAAATCAGTTTGGGAGCAATCCCACGCGGGTTCGAATCCCGCCCTCTCCGCCAGACTTGAGTGAAAAGCGTCCAGAAATGGGCGCTTTTCACTTTTATCTGCCTTACGGGATTACCCGTCGTGCTCTTGTTTCCCGGCATTCAGGATGCTTTAATCCCAAGGCCGGAGAGCATCGCGTCAGCCGAGGAAATCTTGGAACTGTACTCCAGATGGGCATAGATGTTTGCCGTCGTCGAGAAGTCGCTGTGGCCGAGCCATTCCTGAATCTGCTTCATGGGAACTCCGCTGGAGAGCATCAATGAAGCGCAAGAGTGCCGGAGGTCATGGAACCTGATTCTGCGTAATCCATGTTCGTCCAGGAATGCGCCGAAAGTTGAAGACACATACTCCGGCTTGATGAGGTCTCCGATTTCATTGACGCAGATATAATCCTCAAATTCCCGGTTGTAGCAGCGTCCGCACAGCCGCCGGTTTTCCTTCTGTTCTTTCTGGAGGCTCAGGAGCCTCTCCTTTACGAAAGGAACAAGAGGAAGGGTTCTTCTGCTGGACTTGGTTTTCGTCGTGTCCTGGGGCACGAGAATATGCTTGCCGTCGAGATTAACGGACGTTACGGTGTGCTTGATCGTGATGGTGTCATGCTCAAAATCTACGGCTTCCCATTTAAGGCCAATCGCCTCGCTGCGGCGCAGGCCGTAAAACGCGCCGAGGAGAATCGGGATTTCCAGCTTGGTTCCCTTGGAGACTTCAAAGAGCTTGTTGATTTCGTCGGCATCGTAGAAGCTCGCCGAAAACTTCTCTTTCTTCGGCCGCTCTACCTTATCGGCGGGGTTTCCGGGAATTAGATCGAGCTTGACGGCGTATTTCAGAGCTTTGTGGATATTCGAGTGGTAATGGATTACGGATGACGCGCTGACACGCTCAAGCTGTTTCAGATAGAAATCCTGAATATCCTTGGCGGTCAGTTCTTTCAGCGTGATCCCTTTCTCTCTGAAATAGGGGCTGATGACCTTCTTTACCATGTTGGTATAGGAAGCATAGGTTGCCACAGCGATGGAAGTCTTTGCGACTTCAAGCCACTGTTCCATGAAATCCGCGAAAAGCATGTCGTCTGCGGGCGGCGCATCCTGAACGAATTTACGCCGCTGTTCCTGCAGGAACGCTTCCGCTCTCTTTTTGTTGCCCTTGACCGGCAGGCCGGTCGCAATCCATTTTGTCTTCCGGTTTCCGAAGACGTCGGTGTAGTTAAGTACCGCGTAGTAATAGCCTTTCTTTTCTCTTACATGTCCTGCTACCATTATGTACTCCTTTCTCGCAGGGCGGCACTTGTCGTTGACCGAGATAATTATACCGATTCGATCTCATAAGGACAAGGATGCCGCCTTAAACATTTTTTGACTTGAATCAGACTGCCTGCTGCTGGCTCCGAGCGCCAATGCAGAGGTACGTGAAAAGATGAACCTTGGGGATACGATAAGTCCTCCCGACTTTCAGACAACATAGCTGTCCGTCCCGGATGAGCTTATAGCCGGTCTTGGTACTCACGTTGAGTATCTGGCAAACCTGTTCGATGTTCATAATGTCCGGGTAATCCCGGAGCATGATTCGGTACGCCTCTTTCTGGGAAATCTTGCTTGCTCTATCTGTATTCATTGTGTGCTCCTTATGGCGCGTCGATCTCTTCGGGAATATCGACGTTGCCCCCGATCCCGACAATCGCGGCCTCTTTGATCGCGTCCGTTTCCTTCCGGCTCAGTCTGCCGAGGTATTTCAGACACTGGCGTTTATCAATGGTGGTGATCTGTTCGCCGAGAGCGATACAGTCCGAAGTCAAGCCCTGGGTTTTCCGAATCAGGTAATGGGTCGGCTGATCGGGCTTCTTCCAGACCTTCGATGTGATCGGTACAATCACCAGAGTGGGAGCGTAGAAATTGCCGATGTTGTTTTGAAGCAGAACCACCGGACGAACTCCACCCTGGACATGGCTTCCGTCATGACCTAAAGCGCCGTAACCGAGATCGGCCATGTAAAGATCGCCGCGGCGAAAATCCCAATCTTCTCTCAATTTGCTTTTTCTCCTTTCGCTTCGTTCGATGTTTCTGATGGCCAGAAAAGCGGTCATATCGAGATACCGCTCGCTGTTGAATCTGTCTTGATATGTCATGTTTTCCTCCGTGTATTCGATGTATAAGGAAGCCGATCCGTCTGCCGGCAAACCGGCTTCCTTCCAAGCGTGTTTGTGCTCTCTATTTGTCCTCGACACCCCGAGAGCGGATTTCTCAATCCGATGGGAATCACCAGGCGGCGGCTTGCTGGGCCGCTCCATAGGAATCTGACCTCCCCGCCTTCTTTGTGGCCGGGCCGCGAATTACGGAAGTATCATTGTCCCCGAAGCCCGTCGTGGCCGCTTCCGGTTGCAGACCGGTTTTTGCTGCATGGGCTTTATCGCTCGTCCTCGCGGAGTCGTGGCGCGCCTGCAAGAGTGGCTATTGACATCGGGAATGTACCTGGTGACTGGTTATTCAGTTTTCAAGGAACACAAACCTGAGCGGTTTGGAGAAAACTGAATCCCAGATCCCATCGGGAGAGATTTGTCCTCTCACCCGACAACGGACATTTTTTAGGCGTTTGGCGACCCACCTGAAAAATATTTTTTGAATTTTTCCTGGATGATGGCGATGGACTTTTCTATTGCCTTGTGGTGGACGCCCTTTCTCCGGGCAAAACTTCTGATTCCTTCTTTTCCGAGCAGACAGCTTTCAAAGATTTCAAGCTGGTAAGGCGTAAGGAGTTTTCTGAACTCCTCCTCAAACAAAGCAGTCTCCATTTCGCTTGTTCCGCGACCATGGTCTTCAAACCAACTTTCCTTTTCTTCATCGTGCGGAATATCAAGGGAAAGAATGGAACCGCGATTCTGCGAAGCCTCGATTTCCCGATAAACACGCTTTTCCTCTGCGCGGAGGAATTTCATAACCTCATGGCTGACCTCCGTCACTTCGCCCGTGGCCTTCACCCGAGCCCAGTAGTGTTTCGTGCCGTTTTCAGTGGTCGTCCAGAGGTCGTAATCGAATTCTTTTGACTTGTACATTGTGTGATCTCCTTTGGATTTTGAATTTTTGGGAAAAATCAAAATCGGGAGATCACGGGTACTTGGCGATGTAGCAAAGCCAACGCTGGGACATGAAAAAACCTTTCCGCTGCCTGGAGCAGCCGAAAGGTCAAAAAGAGCCGCATGACGGTGGTTA
>Ga0208297_1000325_pt1 | contig 112165 bp, 108 predicted proteins | sample LMS_cellobiose_e_FD_187367 | JGI IMG/M metagenome (GOLD analysis project Ga0208297, IMG submission 187367) | Rumen-fistulated moose microbial communities from Alaska, USA - LMS_cellobiose_enrichment (SPAdes) (version 2) | ecosystem: Host-associated > Mammals > Digestive system > Stomach >... | reverse complement strand
TGACGAAGGAAGAAGGCGGCCGTCATACGCCGTTCTTCAACGGCTATCGTCCGCAGTTCTACTTCCGGACGACGGACGTGACCGGCAACATCAAGCTGCCTGACGGCGTGGAGATGGTAATGCCCGGCGACAACATCGAGATGGAAGTGACGCTGATTACGCCCATCGCCATCGAGGCCGGTCTGCGCTTCGCTATCCGCGAGGGCGGCCGCACCGTGGGTTCCGGCGCTGTTACCTCCGTGATCGAGTAATAGCCACTAATTAACCCGCCGCGGGCTGAGCGGCCCGCGGCGGATACCAACCGAAAGAGGTGTTCCAACATGGCAGCCAAGGAAGCCAGAGCTAACATCGTGCTGGCCTGCACCGAGTGCAAGCAGCGCAATTACAACACCAAAAAGAATAAGAAGAACACCCCCGACCGTATTGAGCTGACCAAGTACTGCCGTTTCTGCAGGAAACATACTGCTCATCGCGAAACGAGGTAACAGCATGGCAGACGAGAAAAAGACCGTCAAGGAGACCCAGGAAGTCACCAAACTGGGAAAGTTTGTTGCCTTCTTTAAGAATCTCCCGCAGAATATCGCCACACCGTTCAAGAACATGTGGCATGAGCTGAAGAAGGTCACCTGGCCTACCAAACAGGATCTGATCAAGTACACCGGCATCGTGATTTTGTTCATGGTGTTCATGGGCGTTGTGATCGGCCTGCTGGACATGGGCTCATCCAGGCTCGTTGCTGCTATCAGTTCTTTGAAGAGCACCAGCGCTGATCAGGTTATCATCAGCGATGTCGAGGATGCCGCTAACGAAGCGGAACAGGCCGTCGAGGGCGCTGCGGAAGAAGCGCAGGAAGCTGTCGAGGACGCTGCGGAAGAAGAGCAGGAAGCCGTTGAAGGCGCTGCGGAAGAAGCCCAGCAGGCCGCTGAGGAAGCTGCAACCGAGGCCGCGGAAGGTGCCCAGAACGAGGCTGGCCAGGAGGCCGAACAGGCCCCGGCCGGCAATTAAGGAGATCAAACCATGGCCGAAACTACGGAAAGAACCCCGCAGTGGTATGTGGTGCATACCTATTCGGGCTATGAGAACAAGGTAAAGGACAACCTTGAAAAAACGGTGGAAAACAATGGCATGCAGGATCTGATCTTTGAGGTCACTGTGCCCACCGAAGAGGTTGCCGAAATCCGCAACGGCAAGCGCGTGGTTTCCCAGCGCAAGACGTTTCCGGGTTATGTCCTTGTGAAGATGATCATTACCAGCGAAAGCTGGTATGTGGTCCGCAACACACGCGGCGTTACGGGCTTTGTCGGCCCTGAGAGCAAGCCTGTCGCGCTGACCCCGGAAGAGGTAGAGCTGATGCTGACCAGCCAGTCGCTGGAAAGCAGATACAGCATTGCAGTCGGCGAGGAAGTCCGTATTCTGTCCGGCCCGCTTGAGAACTTCACCGGCACGGTGGAGGAGATCGACATGGATCGCGCCAAGATGCGCGTGAAGGTGAAGATGTTCCTTGGCCGCGAAATGCAGGTGGAGGTTGATCTCAATCAAGTGGAGAAGATGGAATAACTGCCATCAACTCTTGTTTCCCCCAAGTGGGAGGTACGTGAAAGATCGTGCCGCCATTACCACATAGTTTAGGAGGTGCCATTTCACATGGCAAAGAAAGTTACCGGTATTATCAAGCTCCAGGTTGAAGCGGCGAAGGCCACTCCCGCCCCCCCGATCGGCCCGGCGCTGGGTCAGCACGGCGTAAACATTCCCGGCTTCTGCAAGGAATTCAACGCCCGCACCGCCAAGCAGGAAGGCTACATCATTCCTGTGGTCATCACGGTGTATTCTGACCGCTCTTTCACCTTTATCACCAAGACCCCTCCCGTCCCGGTCCTGATCAAAAAGACCCTGGGCATCGAGAGCGGTTCCGCGCGTCCCAACAAGGATAAGGTTGCCCAGCTGACCAAGGCGCAGGTAAAGGAAATCGCTGAAAAGAAGATGCCCGACCTGAACGCCGCCAGCATCGAAGCCGCCATGCGCATGGTGGCCGGCACCGCGCGCTCCATGGGTATCACCGTGGAAGAATGAGGGGAGGAAAGATAAATGAAACACGGTAAGAAGTATATTGACAGCAAAAAGCTGATCGACCCCCTCAAGTTCTACGATCCTGCTGAAGCCATTGAGCTGGTGAAGCAGACCGGCAAAGCCAAGTTTGACGAAACCGTCGAGCTGAGCATCCGCCTGGGCGTTGACCCCCGCCATGCTGACCAGCAGGTCCGCGGCGCCGTGGTGCTGCCCCATGGCACGGGCAAAACCGTACGCGTCCTGGTGTTCGCCAAGGGCCCCAAGGCTGAGGAAGCCAAGGCTGCCGGCGCGGACTTCGTGGGCGAGATGGATATGGTCGAAAAGATCCAGAAGGAAAACTGGTTCGGTTTCGATGTCTGCGTTGCCACCCCTGATATGATGGGCGTTGTCGGCCGCATCGGCCGCGTGCTGGGTCCCAAGGGTCTGATGCCTAACCCCAAGTCCGGCACCGTGACCATGGATGTGGCCAAGGCCATTTCCGAGATCAAAGCCGGTAAGGTGGAGTACCGCATCGACAAAACCGCCATTGCGCACTGCCCCATTGGCAAGGTTTCTTTTGACGCCGACAAGCTGGTGGAGAACATGGCTGCCCTGATGGAAGCCGTGATCAAGGCCAAGCCCGCCGCCGCCAAGGGCACCTATGTGAAGTCTCTGTACCTGAGCACCACCATGGGTCCCTCCATCCGTCTGAACACCACCAAGTTCTGATTCGGATTTTTCATCACAGCACGCCCTGCTTCGGCAGGGCGTGTTTGCTTGCAAGCGGCGATTTTCCCCTTTGAAACAGAGGAAGAAAAGCCCAGTTTTGACGGATAAAATCGGCAAACAGAAATTGGACGAGGAGGGAAACGAGGGGGCTTTGCCCCATACCCCACTGGGGTGGGAGCCTCACCCCAGGCCCCGGCAGTTGCGGATGCAGCGTAACTTCGATAACAGGCAGCTTCCCGCAGTTGATGTGATAACGCAGTCCACCGCTTCCGGGCAGGACGGAAAGAGGGAAGGGAACGGACGGAGGATCTTCTCTCTTTGCGTCAAAGAGAGAAGCAGAGAAACCCCGTTTGTCGCTGTAAAAGCAGCAAACGCAAGCTGAAATTTGACGGAGAGGGGAACGCTTCTCTTTTGAGTCAAAAGAGAAGCAGAAAACCTCTTTTCAACGCCGTAAAAGCAGCAAACGCAACCTGAAGCAGGAGTGCCGTTCCCCGCTTCCGGGCCGGACGGCGAAGCCGCCCAACCTGTGCGCAAAGCGCACAGGGAAAAGCCAGAAAAATTGCCGAAAAACAAGCTCGCTTGTTTTATCGGAATTTTCCTGGCTTTTCTTATGCCCGGAAGCTCGCATGGCGGCATGCAAGTGACAGGCGCAAATTGTTTGTTATTGTGTCCAAGCCGGTTCGCCGACTGGCTTCTTTGCAGCTTTCTTCCCCGGGAAGAAAGCGCGTACTTCCTTCCCCGGCCAATTCCTGCTGCTTGACAGTGAAACAGGAAAAACTGTCCGGATGATGAACATAGGGGCAAAGCCAGCGAAAACGAACCGGCTGACCGGCTGCGCCATCGTCAGAACGGGCACAAAGACCGTTGACTCAGCTGACGCTTTCCTTACTTGTGAACATACAGGATGCCCAGGGTGTGGGGGCCGCAGTGGCATGCCACAGTGCCCAAAGCCTGAGTTTCCAGGATCTCGGCAAAGGGCTGCAGGCTCAGGATTTCCTGCTTCACCATGTCCACAATGCCATCGGGCACGGGGGTGTGGGTAACCATGATGCGGTTCAGCCGCAGGGTATCGTTGCCGGCCAGGCGCTCATGCACATAATCCCGAAGCACCTTGTCATAATGGCCGCGGTACTTTTTGGCCACCAGCATTTTGCCGTCGCGCACCTCGATGCAGGGCTTGATGGAAAGCAGATTGGCGCCCAAAGCGGCCACGGCGGAGCAGCGACCGCCCTTGCGCAGGTATTCCAGCCGGTCCACGCAGAAGCTGGCGTCCACCTTGGGGGTCAGGGCCCGCATGGCATCTGCGATCTGCGCGGCGGTCATATCGCCCCGGGCGGCCATTTCGGCGCCCTCTATGACGATCAGGCCCTGGGCGCTGCTGAGGTTGCGGCTGTCCACCACGTGGACGTTGGCATGCCTGCGGGCGCTGTTGCAGGCGCTCTGGTAGCAGACGCTCATATCGCTGCTGATGGTTACGTGCACCAATCCGTCATACCCCTGCTGCTCCCGGGCAAAGAAATCATCATAATCCGCCTCGCTGACCGCGGCGGTGGTGCACAGGCTGCCGCCTGCTTCCACATGGGCGAAGATTTCATCGGTGGTGATGTCCACCTGGTCCCGGTAGGATACGCCATCCTTAATGATATACAGGGGACAGACAGAAATGTTAAATCGCTCCAGCAGGGCAGGCGTCAGATCGCAGGTGCTGTCCGAAGTGATTTTGATCTTCATGGATGCAGTACGCTCCTTTGCGTAAAAATTTTCCATTCAAATTATGCCATGAAAAATTCAACGGAAGGTCAACCTGGCCAGCAAACAGCAGCTTGAGCAGGAATGGCGCTTTTGATATAATGCCGCCAAAGGAGGCAAGGGGATGGAGCGGGAGGCGCTGCATACCATCCCTATAGGCAGCCGCGGCCCTAAAACCTGCGCCAGGAGATTTCATCTCCTGGACCTCACCGGGCGAACCGGGTTGGTACTAAAATTTGACAGGGGAATACGCGCTTTCTTCCCGGGGAAGAAAGCTGCAAAGAAGCCAGTCGGCGATGCAGCTTTTGGACGCAATAACAAACAATTTGCGCCTGTTACTTAAGCGTTGCCAAGAGAGCTTCCGGGCAGAAGAAAAACCGCCGGACAGGCCGAAAAACAAACGAGTTTGTTTTTCCGGCTGACCTGCGGTTTTTCGCTGTGCGCACGCGCACAGCAGGGCCAGCTTCGCTGGCCTGCCCGGAAGCGGGGAACGGCACTCCTGCTTCAGGTTGCGTTTGTTGCTTTTACGGCGTTAAAAGGAGGTTTTCTGCTTCTCTTTTGACTCAAAAGAGAAGCGTTTCCCTCCTCGCCAAATTTCTGCTTGTGCATGTAGCTGTTTGGAAGAAAAACGGTATGCGCCATTTATGGGACGCTTTTATGAAAAGCGTTTTTTGCGGAAAAGTCAAAGGAGGGCGCGGCCTGCTGCAGGGCACGCTGCATCACCAGGTACCGGGCCTGGCAGCAGGGGCAGTCCGGGCCCGCGGTATGGGGGATGCCCAGCTGCCAGCCCAGCTGCGCCAGTTCATCCGGGGAGAAGGACAGGCCTTCCCCCTGGAGAATCAGGCTCAGCTCCCTGGTGTTTTTTGCTTTTTCCATTTTGCGCTTTTGCGCATTGGAGAGCTTCATAGCGTTTCGTCCTGCACGGCCACCAGGCGGCCCTTCACCTTGCCCTGGCGCAGCATTTCCAGCCCTTCGTCGATCTTGTCAAAGGGGATGGTGCTCAGCTGGGGATTCAGCCGGCCGGTGAGGAAAAACTCGTATACGCCCCGGATGTCCTCGGCGGTGCCGCCCAGGCTGCCCCGGATGGACAGGTGCTTGGTGATTACCGCATAGGTATTGATGGTGGCCTGCAGCACGCCCATCCCCACCACCACGATGGTGCCGCCGGGGGCGGCGGCCTCCACCGCATCCGCCGTTGTGGAGCCAAAGCCGGCATAGTCCACAATCACCTGGGGGGATACCTCCGCCAGATCGGCCGTGCTGGAAAATACCTTTTTGCAGCCCATATCCTCGGCCAGTTTGCGCGCTTCGGCATTGGTATCCACAGCGTAGGTTTCACACCCGGCGATCATGGCCATCTGGGCGGCAAACTGCCCCAGCCCGCCGATGCCGATGATGGCAACCCGCATGTCCTTTTGCGCGCCGCCCACCGTGAACAGGGCGTGGTAGGAGGTGGCGCCTGCGTCGGTGGCGGCAGCGCCCTGCAGAAAGTTCACGCCGTCCGGTATGGGCACCAGATGGCGCACAGGGGCGGAAACCTTGGTGGCATAGCCGCCGTCCCGGGAGTAGCCGATGGCCTTGGTGGGGTCAAGGGGATCAAGGGGCACCAGGCCCACCCGGTCGCCCACCTTGTACTCGGTCACGCCTTCGCCCACCTCGCAGATTACCCCCGCGCATTCATGGCCGAAAATAACGGGCGCCGCTGTAAACAGCTTCATCCAGGTGGGGTCCTCCAGGGCGGCAACGTCGGAATGGCACAGACCGGAAGCCTTGATGTCTACCACCACCTCGCCGGGGGCGGCGTGGGGATCCGCTTTCTCGATCAACCTGATGGGAACACCTGTCTTTGTGAACAGCCAACCTTTCATTACTTATTCAACTCCCTTCTGCAGTTGAAAAAGTCCGGGCCAAGGAAGATATGAAATTGTCGGTCGGGGAAAGCGGATTTCAACTTGTATATGATTATACTCCTTTTTGACGAAAAATACAAGATAAGGCCCGATTGCATTTTGCTGAGCAATATTTATGCACGCCGACGCCTTTTTTTTCGCGGCCTGCGGCCGGCGGCTTTTATGACGCTGGTTTCTCAAAAAACAAAACAATTTGCATATTAATGATGAAATCCTTCCGGAAACCCTTGGTTTGCCTTGACTAACCATCGAGGCCGTCTCTATAATAAATAATTGGGTATAGTGTGCGTTTGCTATGCCTCAAAAAGGCGTCATATACAAACAAAAGGAGGAACTCCCCATGTCTTTCAAGTACACGATCGACGGTAACGGAGCGGTCAGCCACATCGCGTATGCGTTCAGCGATGTCGCGGCCATCTATCCTATCACGCCCTCGTCTACCATGGCTGAGTACGTGGATGAATGGGCTGCCCAGGGCCGCAAGAACCTGTTTGGACAGACCGTTCATGTTGCTGAAATGCAGTCTGAAGCCGGTGCTGCCGGCGCTGTGCACGGCTCCCTGGCCGCCGGCGCGCTGACCACCACCTTCACCGCTTCCCAGGGCCTGCTGCTGATGATCCCCAACATGTATAAGATCAGCGGCGAGCTGCTGCCCGGTGTGTTCCATGTATCTGCCCGCGCCCTGGCCGCCCATGCCCTGAGCATCTTCGGCGATCATCAGGACGTGATGGCCTGCCGTCAGACCGGCTTTGCCATGCTGGCCTCCGGTTCCGTTCAGGAAGCCATGGATATGGCCCTGGTGGCCCATCTGGCCGCCCTGAAGGCTTCCGTTCCCTTCCTGCATTTCTTCGATGGTTTCCGCACCAGCCATGAAATCCAGAAGATCGATGCCATCGATTACGAGGACATCGCCAAGATCGCGCCCTGGGACAAGATCAACGAGTTCCGCGCCCGCGCCCTGAATCCCGAGCATCCCCATCAGGCCGGCACCGCCCAGAACCCCGATATCTATTTCCAGAACCGTGAGACGGCCAACAAGTATTACCTGGCCACCCCCGCCATCGTGGAGGAGTGCATGAAGCTGGTGGAATCCATCACCGGCCGCAAGTATAACCTGTATGATTACGTGGGCGCACCCGACGCCGAGGAAGTTGTCATCTGCATGGGCAGCGGCACCGAGACCATCGACGAGGCCATCGAAGCGCTGAACAAGCAGGGCAAGAAGTACGGCCTGGTGAAGGTGCATCTGTTCCGCCCCTTCGCTGCCGACAAGTTCCTGGCCGCCATCCCCGCCACCTGCAAGAAGATCGCTGTGCTGGACCGCACCAAGGAGCCCGGCTCCCTGGGCGAGCCCCTGTACCAGGATGTCATCACCGCGCTGGGCGAAGCCGGCCGCAGCGATGTGAAGGTTGTCGGCGGCCGCTACGGCCTGGGCAGCAAGGAATTCACCCCCACCATGGTGAAGGCTGTCTATGAGAACCTGGAAGGCGAATGCAAGAATCACTTCACCGTCGGCATCAACGATGATGTGACCAACACCAGCCTGAAGCTGGGCGCGCAGTTCAACTCCGCCCCCGCCGGCACCGTCAGCTGCAAGTTCTACGGCCTGGGCTCCGACGGCACCGTGGGCGCCAACAAGAACAGCATCAAGATCATCGGTGACCACACCGATAAGTACGCGCAGGCCTATTTCGCCTATGACTCCAAGAAGTCCGGCGGCCTGACCGTTTCCCACCTGCGCTTCGGCGATACCCCCATCCGCAGCACCTATCAGATCGACGCGGCCGATTTCATCGCCTGCCACAACCAGGCCTATGTCACCGCGTATGACATGGTATCCTCCCTGCGCGACGGCGGCACCTTCCTGCTGAACTGCCAGTGGGAGCCCGAAGAGCTGGATGCCCAGCTGCCCGCCAAGATGAAGCAGCTGCTGGCCAAGAAGAACGCCAAGTTCTACATCATCAACGCCGTGAAGCTGGCCGCGCAGGTTGGCATGGGCGGCCGTATCAACACCATCATGCAGGCTGCCTTCTTCAAGCTGGCCGACATCATCCCCTACGATGACGCCGACAAGTACATGAAGGCCTATGCCAAGAAGACCTACGGCAAGAAGGGCGACGCCGTGGTGCAGAAGAACTGGGATGCCATCGATATCGCCATCTCCGGCCTGCGCGAAGTGAAGGTGCCCGCTGAATGGGCCAATGCCGCCACCGGCGCTGTGCCCGTCTCCGTGGAAGCCACCGAATACTTCAACGACATCGTCAAGCCCATCCTGGCCCAGGAAGGCGATCAGCTGCCCGTAAGCGCGTTCAGCGCGGACGGCTTCGTGCCCACCGGCACCACCAAGTTCGAAAAGCGCGGCATCGCCGTGAAGGTTCCCGAGTGGATTGTGGACAACTGCATCCAGTGCGGCCAGTGCTCTCTGGTTTGCCCGCATGCCTGCATCCGTCCTATCCTGGTGAAGGAAGGCACCGAGGTGCCCGCCGAATTCGCCACCAAGAAGGCCATCGGCAAGGAAGTGGCCGGCTACAATTACCGCGTACAGGTCAGCCCGCTGGATTGCACCGGCTGCGGCAACTGCGTGGAAGTCTGCCCCGCCAAGACCAAGGCCCTGGAGATGAAGCCCCTGGCCACCCAGGCCGCTCAGGAAGCCAACTGGGAATTCGCCATGAAGCAGCCTGAGCCCGAAATCACCGTGAACAAGGCCACCGTGAAGGGCAGCCAGTTCATGAAGCCCCTGTTTGAGTTCTCCGGCGCCTGCGCCGGCTGCGGCGAGACCCCGTACGTCAAGCTGGTTTCCCAGCTGTTCGGCGATCGCATGATGGTGGCCAACGCCACGGGCTGCTCCTCCATCTACGGCGGCTCCGCCCCCACCTGCCCCTACACCGTCAACGACAAGGGCCATGGTCCTGCCTGGGCCAACAGCCTGTTCGAAGACAACGCTGAGTTCGGCTTCGGCATGAACCTGGCCGTGAATCAGCGCCGCGCCAAGCTGGCCGAGAACATCAAGGCCCTGGCCGAGAAGTGCCCCGACTGGAAGGAATTCCAGGAAGCCGCTTCCGAATGGCTGGAGAATATGGAAGACGCCGAGGGCTCCAAGGCCGCTTCCGCCAAGATCCTGGCCTGCGTGGACAATTGCGCCAACTGCGGCAAGGAGTGCGAGCCCCTGTGCAAGGCCATTGCCGATGATAGGGATATGCTGGTGAAGAAGTCCATCTGGATCTTCGGCGGCGACGGCTGGGCCTATGATATCGGCTACGGCGGACTGGATCACGTGCTGGCCCAGAACCAGGATGTCAATGTGCTGGTGCTGGATACCGAAGTGTACTCCAATACCGGCGGACAGTCCTCCAAGTCCACCCCCACCGGCTCTGTGGCCAAGTTCGCCGCGGCCGGCAAGCGCACCAAGAAGAAGGATCTGGGCATGATGGCCATGAGCTACGGCTATGTGTACGTGGCCACCGTCGCCATGAGCGCCAACCCCAACCAGCTGCTGAAGGCCATGAACGAGGCCGAGGCGTATCATGGCCCGTCCCTGATCATCGCCTACGCGCCCTGCATCAACCATGGCATCAACATGAGCCTGGCGCAGGCCGAAATCCGCAAGGCGGTTGCCGCCGGTTACTGGCCGCTGTATCGCTTCAATCCTGATCTGGCCGAGCAGGGCAAGAACCCCCTGACCCTGGACAGCAAGGAGCCCACGGAAGACTACCAGGCCTTCATCCGCGGTGAAACCCGCTATGCCTCCTTGCTCAAGCAGTTCCCCGATGCGGCGGAGTCCCTGTTCGCGCAGAACGAAGCGGACGCCAAGGCCCGTCTGGCGAACTACAAGAAGCTGGCTGCGGACTGATTTCGATTTAATCCATAACAAGGGCTGCTGCACTGTTTCAGTGCAGCAGCCTTTTTATGCGGCTTTCTTCTGCTGATCAGGGCGTAAAACTGAGATTGGACGGAGAGGGGACGCTTCTCTTTTGAGTCAAAAGAGAAGCAGAAAACCTGCTTTTAACGCCGTAAAAGCAACAATCGTAAGCTGAAGCAGAAGCGCCGTTCCCCGCTTCCGGGCAGGCCGGCGAAGCCGGCCCTGCTGTGCGCAAAGCGCACAGGGAAAAACCGCCGGACAGGCCGAAAAACAAACAAGTTTGTTTTTCCGGCTGCCCTGCGGTTTTTCTTCTGCCCGGAAGCTCTCTTGGCGACACTCAAGTTTCAGGCGCAAATTGTCTGTTATTGCGTTCCAGCCGGTTCGCCCACTGGCTTCTTTGCAGCTTTCTTCCCCGGGAAGAAAGCGCGTATTCCCCTCGTCCAGTTTCACTTTTCCTGCGCTGCGCTAAGGAAGCCGGAGCAGGAATCATGCATCAGTTTCGAGCCACATGCTTGGCGCGCAGCAGCCCCATCAGTCCGCCGGCAGCGATGCCCATCAGCAAGTCGGCGGCGTAGGAAAGGGCGGTCAGGCGCTGCGCCGTCAGCAGGGCGTATACCATCACGCCTGCCGCCATATAGAGAAAGCCCACCAGCATGCCCCGCAGCAGGCCGTTGTCATTGCCCCGGGGCACGGCGGCCCATACGCCGCAGTAAACGGCGGCAAGCTTGATCAGCTGGTTGACGGTGCGGATAACACCGTCCGAAAAGTCAAACAGGGAGATCAGCAGGGCAAAAACGAGCACCAGGATGCCCGTTGCGGCGATGGCGGCCACAACGCCCCGGAGAATATCCGCGCCCGTGCCGCGGTTTCTGAAAGCAATGCTTTTTGCCATGGTTTGGTTTCCTCCTCTCATCCGCTATCTGGATATATGCGCGCGGAACGCCGCGGCATGCAAAAATTTTTTTGTCAAGGGATGGAATTCTTTCCCTGATGCGTTATAATGGTGTAGAACACATCAAGGAGGATGAAACCAATGAAAAGATTGCTGTCTTTGGTTCTGATTTCCATTCTGCTGCTTACGCTGTGCGCTTCCGCCCTGGCGGATGGCACAAACGATCTGGGCTCCTGGACGGGCGAGGTGATCTCCCGGCAGGTAACGCTTTACAGCCAGCCCAATTCCAGCTCCACCGCGCTGCGCAAGGTCAAAAACGGCGAGCAGTTTGACATCCTGGCCAAGCAGGATAAATGGGTGCATGTATCTGTGCCAAACGCCAATGGCGGCCGGGACGAAGGCTGGATCACCCTGGCGTATATCATTGAGAACCCCACCCACCTGGTGCTGCGCAGCAACAGCGGCGTGTATGCCTATGCTGCCCCTTACTATACGGATAAGCGCGTGGGCACGGTGGAATCCTACCAGCGCTTCACCGTGATTGCCGAAACGGAGAAATACTATGTTGTATCCTTCCGCGAGGCGGTGGCCTATCTGCCTGTGAGCGCCGATTACTGGGTGGAGGAAGACCTCAAGAGCCTGGTGGAAGGCCCCTATTCCACCTACATTGTCGCCAACGATAAGGCCAAGGTGTACGGCTATGCCGATACCAACCATGGCAAGCTGACCACCTATGCGGCAGGCACGCCTGTGCAGGTGCTGTATACCACCAACGGCTTTGCCGTTATCAAGTACAACACCGTTGTGGCCTTTATGTCCCTGAGCGATCTTCGGGCGTATTAATACTGCTTATCATCTGCAAACAGAAATTGGCAGGGGAGATACGCGCTTTCTTCCCGGGGAAGAAAGCTGCAAAGAAGCCAGCCGGCGAACCGGCTTGAATGCAAAAACAAACAATTTGCGCCTGTCACTTGCATGTCGCCATGCAAGCTTCCGGGCATAAGAAAAGCCTGAGAATTGCCGAAAAACAAGCTTGCTTGTTTTATCGGAAATTCTCAGGCTTTTCCCTGTGCGCTTTGCGCACAGCAGGGCCAGCTTCGCTGGCCTGCCCGGAAGCGGGGGGACTCACTCCTGCTTCAGTTTGCATTTGTCGCTTTTACGGCGTTAAAAGAAGGTTTTCTGCTTCTCTTTTGACTCAAAAGAGAAGCGTACTCCTTTTCCGCCAATTTCTGTTTATTCCAGCTCGAACGCGCCGGTATACAGCTGATAATACTGGCCCTGCTGGGCAATCAGCTGATCATGGGTGCCGCGCTCAATGATGCGTCCATGGTCCAGCACCATGATCACATCGCTGTTTTGCACGGTGGACAGGCGATGGGCAATCACAAAAACCGTGCGCCCCTGCATCAGCCGGTCCATGCCGCGCTGCACCAGCGCCTCGGTGCGGGTGTCGATGGAGGAGGTGGCCTCGTCCAGAATCATGACGGGCGGGTCTGCCACCGCCGCCCGGGCGATGGAGATCAGCTGCCGCTGTCCCTGGCTGAGCCCGCTGCCGTCGCCGGACAGCAGGGTGTTGTAGCCGTCCGGCAGGCGGGTGATAAAATCATGGGCGTTGGCCAGCTTGGCCGCGGCGATGCACTCCTCATCGGTGGCATCCAGCTTGCCGTAGCGGATATTGTCCATCACCGTGCCGGTGAACAGGTTTACATCCTGCAGCACCACGCCCAGAGAGTGGCGCAGATCGGGCTTGCGGATTTTGTTGATGTTGATGCCGTCATAGCGGATTTTGCCGTCCGCAATATCATAAAAGCGGTTGATCAGGTTGGTAATGGTGGTTTTGCCCGCGCCCGTAGCGCCCACAAAGGCCACCTTCTGCCCCGGACGGGCATACAGGGAAATATCGTGCAGCACAGGCTTGTCGGGCACATAGGCAAAATCGACGCCTTCCATCACCACGTCCCCCTGCAGCCGGGTGTAGGTTACACTGCCGTCGGCGTGGGGATGCTTCCAGGCCCACAGGCCGGTGTGAACGTCGCTTTCCGTCAGCTGGCCGTTCTCCTCCCGGGCGTTCACCAGGGTGACATAGCCCGCGTCTTCCTCCTCCGCCTCGTCCATCAGGCCGAAAATGCGCTCCGCGCCGGCCATGGCCATGGCGATGAAGTTGATCTGCTGGGCCATCTGGCTGAGGGGCTGCATGAAGTTGCGGGAAAGGGTCAGGAAGGAGGCAATGGCGCCCAGCGTCAGCAGGCCCATGCCGCCGGTGATGCTGAGGTTGGGCACGCCGCCGATGGCCAGCGCGCCGCCCACAATGGCCAGCACCACATATTGGATATGGCCCATGTTGTTGTTGACCGGGCCCAGAATATTGGCAAGCTTGTTGGCGCTGGTGGCATTTTGGCACAATTCGTCGTTGCGGCGGTCAAACTCCTGTTTGGCGATTTCCTCGTGATTGAACACCTTCACCACCTTCTGGCCGTTGACCATCTCCTCGATATAGCCGTTCAGGCTGGCCAGGGAGGTTTGCTGCTGCACAAAGAATTTGGCGCTGCCGTCGCCGATTTTGGCCACCGCGCGTATCATCAGGAAGGTGCCCGCAACCACCAGCAGGGTCAGCCATACGCTGCAGGCCAGCATGGAAGCAAACACCACGATGAGCGTCACCGCAGAGGATACGCTTTGGGGCAGCACCTGGGCCACCATTTGCCGCAGGGTGTCCGTATCGTTGGTGTAATAGCTCATCACTTCACCATGGGTGTGGCTGTCAAAATAGCGGATGGGCAGGGTTTGCATGTGGGCAAACATCTGATCGCGCACCTGCCTGAGCACGCTGTGGGAAACCACCGCCATGATGCGCGCCTGGGCGAAGGTGGCCGCGATGGCCAGAAGATACAGGGCCGCCATGCGCAGGATCGCCCCCAGCAGCGGCGTAAAATCGGAGGAAGCGGAAGCCAGCATGGGGGTAATGTAATCATCGATCACCCGGCCCAGGAAGGTGGCGGCCGAAGCCGTGGCCACCGCGTTCACCACAATGCACAGCATCACCAGCAGCAGGCGGAGCCGATAGGGCTTCAGGTATCCCAGCAGGCGAAGGACCGTCTGCCTGTTGATGGGCTGCCGGGGCCCCATGGCCCGGGCGCCCCGCGGCCCGCCCATCATGGGGCGCGCCTGGGGCGGGTTTTTTCTTTGCTCACTCATCGCTTTCCCCTCCGTTCGTCTGGGATTCGTACACTTCCCGGTAGATGGCGCAGCGCTCCAGCAGCTCCCCGTGGGTGCCCGCGTCCGCCACATGGCCATCCTCCAGCACCACAATCATATCGGCGTCCTGCACGGAGGATACGCGCTGGGCGATGATGATCTTGGTGGTGTCGGGAATATAGCTGCGGAACCCTTCCCGAATCAGCGCGTCCGTGCGGGTGTCCACCGCGCTGGTGCTGTCGTCCAAAATCAGGATCTTCGGCTTTTTCAGCAGCGCCCTGGCAATGCACAGCCGCTGCTTCTGACCGCCGGAAACATTGGTGCCCCCCTGCTCAATCCAAGTATCGTACTGATCGGGAAGCTCCCGGATGAAGCCGTCCGCCTGGGCCAGACGGCAGGCCTCGACGATTTCCGCGTCGGTGGCGTTTTCGTTGCCCCAGCGGAGATTTTCCTTGATGGTACCGCTGAACAGCTCATTCTTCTGCAGCACCATGGCCACGCTGTCCCGCAGGGAGGTCAGATCATAGGCCCGGGTGTCCACACCGCCCACGCGCACCTGGCCCGCAGCCACATCATACAGCCGGGGAATCAGCTGCACCAGCGTGGATTTGCCACTGCCCGTGCCGCCCAGAACGCCCACCACCGCGCCGGAGGGAATGCGCAGGTCAATATCCGAAAGGGTATTGCGTTCGCTGCGGCTGGCGTAAGTGAAATCCACATGGTCAAACTCCACCGAGCCGTCCGCCACCTCCGTTACGGCCAGGCTGGGGGAGGTGATATCCGTTTTTTCATCCAGCACCTCCACAATGCGCTGGGCCGCCGCCCGGGACATGGTAATCATCATAAACACCATGGAAACCATCATCAGCGCGGACAGAATTTGAATCACATAGGTGATCAGGCTCATCAGCTGCCCCGTGGTCATGCCGATGTCCGGATTGTTGCCCGAAGCGATGATGGCCTTGGCGCCCAGCCAGGAAATCAGCAGCGTGCTGGTGTAGATGCACACCATCATCAGCGGGCTGATGAAGGCCAGGTTTCTTTCCGCATGGGTAAAATCCCGGTAGATAGCGCCGGAAATGCCGTTGAATTTGCCGATTTCGTGCTCCTCGCGCACAAAGTTTTTGACCACCCGCACGCCGCGCAGGTTCTCCTGCACCACGTTGTTCAGCTGATCATAGGTCTTGAACACCCGCCGGAAAATGGGGTGGGTGCGGGTCATGATCAGGTAAATGCCCACCGCCAGCACAGGCAGCATATACAGGAACACCATGGAAATCCTGGCGTTGATGGACAGGGCCATGACCATGGAAAAGATCAGCGTCATGGGGGCGCGGACCGCCATGCGCAAAATCATCTGGAATGCGTTTTGCACGTTGCTCACATCGGTGGTCAGCCGGGTGATGATGGACGACGTGCTGAACTTATCAATATTGGAAAAAGAAAATGACTGAATATTATAGTACATATCGTGCCGCAGATTGCGGGCGAAGCCGGCGGAGGCCACCGCTGCCATGCGTCCGCTCATAACCCCGAAAAACAGGGACGCAAAGGCCGCGGCCAGCAGCAGCCCGCCATACAGCCAGATATTGCGCATGCTGCCCGCCTCAATGCCGCGGTCAATCAGCCAGCTCATGATCAGCGGGATCACCACCTCCATGGAAACCTCGCCCAGCATCAGCAGCGGGGTGGCAATGGCGTGTTTTTTATACTGCCGGATTCGGGCAGCCAGTTTTTTGATCATCGGTTCCTATGCCCCTTCCTTTTCATTCATCTGCCGGAGATTGCTCTTGAGCTTCTCCAGCAGGAAAAAAAGCGTTTCCAGCTCTTCCTCGCTGAAGCCGCGGCGCAGGGTTTGCTCAAATTGCTGATGATCCTCCTCCATCAGCAGGGCCACCTGCCGCGCGCGCTCCGTCAGCACCAGCTGCTTCAGCCGCCGGTCTTCGGGAACGCTCTGCTGGTCCAGCAGGCCCTTCTGCGCCATCAGGCTCACCACCTTGGAGGCCGTGGAACGGGTGATGCCAAAGCGGGCCTCCAAATCCCGCTGGCACACCTGCCGGCCCTCCTTTTCCTGCCGGGCGATATAGCCGATAATCCAGCCGTTGGTGCCGGTGATGGCGTCCACCTGTTTTTTGTTGGTTTGCTGCTCAAAATAGCGGCAGGTCAGATTGGACAGCCGCCGCAGTTCCACGCCGATGGATTGCTCCATGTTTCCTCCTCCCAGTGCACGGATTGTACGCTTTCAAACTGTACGACATGCGACATTATAGGCTGATCTCCGCCCGCTGTCAAGGGAAATCCGGGATTGTTCACCCTTTCTTCATTTTCTTGCATAGTCCGCTGTTTCGCTGCGCAAACTGTATGCATCCGCTGTTTACAGGAGGAAATTGTATGCGCAGTATACTCTGTTTGCTGTTAGGCTTTATGCTGATGGCCGGGCTGATACTGGGCGGCAGCATGCCGGATGCCCTGCCGCTGCCTCCGGGCCGCCCCGCCGCCTGGTGGGGATTGCTGTTTCCCGGGCTGTTTTCCCAGCCGGTGCGCCTGGATGAGCGGGTCACCTTCACCTGGCCGCTGCTGGATTATCTGCGCGGCTTTTTTGCATAGGCCTGCTAAGGGGCGACATTGACGCATAATTCTTCTTATGCTAAAATGATATTTTGTAGCAAGGAAGAAAACTCAGGGGATTGCGAGGCGCTGTTATGTCGCTGCTGGAATTGTTTTTGCTGGCCGTCGGCCTGTCCATGGATGCCTTTTCCGTGGCGGTATGCAAGGGCCTGGCCATGCGGCAGGCCACATGGGGCCGGGCAGCCGTGGTGGGCGCTTGGTTTGGCGTTTTTCAGGCGATCATGCCGCTGCTGGGCTGGCTGCTGGGAGAGCGCTTTGCCGCCTCCATCGCCCGCTATGATCACTGGGTCATCTTCTTCCTGCTGGCGCTGATTGGCGGCAACATGATTCGGGAGGCGCTTGGCGGGGAAGACCGGGAGGACAAAGCGGACGCCGCCCTGTCGCCCAGGGCCATGCTGCCCCTGGCGGTGGCCACCAGCATAGACGCGCTGGCCGCCGGCGTCACTTTTTCCTTTCTGGAGGTCAACGTCCTCTTTTCCATTTGCTTCATCGGCGTCACCACCGCCGTTCTTTCTGCCGTCGGGGTGAAGATCGGGCATCTTTTCGGCCTGCGGCTCAGAACCCGGGCGGAGGTCGCGGGCGGCGTGATCCTGATGCTGCTGGGTGTGAAGATTTTGCTGGAACACCTGGAAATCCTGTAAAAAAACGGTGTGCGCGTTGCCTTTCCGGCCTGTTTGGCGTATAATAACAGAAAACCGCCGAAGGAGGTTCGCCGTGCGCCGTCTCGTGCTTTTCGCCGCCGCGCTGCTGCTGATGATGCCCTGCGCCCTGGGCGAAGAAGAGCGGCTTGCCCCTGTCTGTCCCGTTCCCCAGTATGTGGAATGGCTGCTGGAGGTGGCCCGGGCGGAAATCGGTTATACGGAAACCGGCAGCAAGTACACCAAGTACGGCGAATGGGCGGGGGATCCCTATGCGGAGTGGTGTGCGGAATTTTTGTGCTGGTGTGTGGATCAGGTGGATCAGCAGCACGCAACCCATCTGCTCACCCGGCTCTATCCCCGGTATTCCGGCTCCAACACCGGCCTGAACTGGTTTCTGCGGGAGGGGCGCTATATCGCCCGCAACGGCTATGTGACCGGCTGGGGCAGCCAATGGCTCACCGGGGAGGAGGAGCGGCTTTCCGCCGGCGGCTATGTGCCGCAGCCCGGCGATTGGGTGTTCTATTCCTTTGATGATTCGGGCAACACGGCCCACGTGGCCATGGTGGAGTACTGCACCCGGGATGAACGCGGCGAGGTGACCGTTCATGTGATCGAGGGCAATCTGCCGGACCGTGTGCAGCGCAGCGCCCATCCGCTGAATGACTGGCGGGTGCTGGGGTATGGCACGGTGCATGATCTGGCCGACCTGGTGCTCAAAAGCGGCTGCCAGGGCAGGAAGGTGCTGCTGCTGCAGCAAAAGCTTTTCGCCCTGGGATACCTGGACGAACAATATGTAACAGGCCTGTACGGCCCTTCCACCGCCCAGGCCGTGCGCGGTTTCCAAACGGATACGGACAAAGCGGCCACGGGCATTGCCAACCATCACACGCAACTGGCGCTGAGCGCGCTGTACTGGCAGGATTATTGGCTGAAGGACAGCAATTTTTCCGTGCAGGAGGATTGAGAGCAAGGGGGAATTCGCATGCGGGATATGGTGCTGATTCTCAATTTTGACGATGCGAGCAGCCGGGCCACGGCCCGGGCCCTGCGCGCGGAACAGGTTTACTGCAAAATCGTTTCCCGCTTCATCACCGAAGCGGAGGTTGTCCAGCAGCAGCCCCTGGGTTTGATTCTGGCCGGGGGATTGTCCGGCACCCTGCCCGGAGGCATGGATGTGCGCCTGCTTTCAGGCGCCTGGCCCGTGCTGGCTGTGGGGGATACCGCCGCCATGCTGTGCCGCATGCTGGGCGGAGACGCCCTGGAAACCGCCATCAGCGGCAGCATCGAAAAGGTTCAGTTTGCGCCCGGCCCGCTGACGGAGGGCATGGATGACTGTGAGCGCGTGCTGCGCAACGTGCGCCGCCTGGTGCTTCCGGAGTGCGCCGGTGTGCTGGCCAGCTGCCGGGAGGAACCCGTGGGCCTGGCCCACACGCAGCTGCCCATTTACGGCGTGCAGTTTGCCCTGGAGCAGAACGATACCGACGGCGTGCGCCTGCTGCTGAACTTTACCCTGGGCATCTGCGGCTGCACCCGCTGGTGGAGCACCCAGGTATATGCCGACCGGGCCGTGGAGGAAATTCAGCGCCTGGTGGGCGACGGCCGCGCGGTGTGCGCCATGACCGGCGGGCTGACCAGCGGCGTCACCGCCATGCTGGCCCACCGCGCCCTGGGCGAGCGGCTGCAATGCATCTTCATCGATACCGGGCTGATGCGGGAAAAGGAAGCGGAGCATTTTCTGGCCTATTACCGGGAGTCGCTGGGCCTGAGCATCACCTATGTGCAGGCGCAGGAGCGCTTTCTGGAAGCCCTGCAGGGTGTGGGTGCGCCCCAGGAAAAGCGCCGCGTGATCGGGGAAATGCTGCAGCGCATCCTGGATGAAACCGTGCAGCAGATGGGGGATTTTTCCGCCGTGCTGCGCAGCACCACCTGCAATGATGTGCTGCAGGGCATGGACGCCGTTCTGCGCCCCGGCCTGCGGATTGACGCGCCGGTGATTGAGCCCCTGCGGGAGCTGTTCAAAGAGGAAGTGCGCACAGCGGCGGAATATCTGGAGATGCCCGCCGAAATCGTAAACCGTCCCTCTTTCCCCGGCGGCGGGCTGGCGCTGCGCATTCTGGGGGAGGTGTCCCCGGAGCGATTGCAGACGCTGCGCGCCGCGGATGCGATTTTCCAGCAGGAAATCGACGAATCCGGCCTGGCAAAACGGCTGTGGCACTATTTCTGCGTGCTCAGCCCCCTGCTGGGCGAGGACAGCCGTTCTGTCATTGCCCTGCGCGCCGTAAACGCCGGAAGCACCGTCCCGCTGGCCCATGCCGCCCGGCTGCCCTATGACCTGCTGGAGCGCGCCACGGAGCGGATCCTGCAGGAACGCCCCGAGGTGGCCCGCGTGGTATACGACCTGTCGCCCTCCTCCCGCGCAAGCGGCGTGGAATGGCAATAAAAATTACTGCAAGTAAGAGGAATACACATGCATCTGACACATCCCATTGCCCCCTATCAGGGCATTGCGCCGGAGGATTGCATTTTTGTCACCAACGATCAGATGATTGAGATCGGCATGGGGGCTTTGACGCTGTTCTACCAGCAGGAAATGTATCCGGAAGCGCCCCTGCACATTTATATGCAGCTGGATTCCCAGCCTGCCGGCCGCAACCTGCTGCTGGGGGCTCTTTTGGCGCGGGCGGAACAGCTCCGCGCCCAGCACCCCCAGGTGAAGGGCCGCCTGTATACCCAGATTGCCCCCGAAAACTGGGAGCTGGCCAGCTTTTACACCAAATCCGGATTCAAGATGGACGACAGCGAGGATTTGTATCATTTCCCGCTGCCCCTCTGGCCGGCCCATCCGCCCGTCAGCTGCAATTATGCCTCCGCTGCCCTGCGCACCCCGGAGGAGGTGCAGGGCTTCCTCAACCGCATGAACCAGTACCGCATCACCCCGCTGGACGCTGATTTTTTGGGGCAGTGCATGCAGATGGAGCATTTTACCGCCATCGGGTATTACCGCGGGGGCAATGCCGTCTGCGAGGCCCTGCTCACCGGTCAGGGGGAAACGGTAACGCTGGTGTCCCTGTACGTGCGCGGCGATTACCGCCGCCAGGGCTTTGCCAAGGCCATTCTGGGCGCCGCGGCGGATATTCTGCGGCCCCGGGGCGTCACCCAGGTGTCCACCCGCATTTTCAGCCGCAATCAGCCCCAGGCGGCGCTGATGCGGGCAGCGGGCGGCAAAAAAATCCGCACGCTTTCCATCCTGCCGGGCATCAGCCTGTAAATTCGTTTGCAAAAGAGAGGACATTGCCATGAAAATCGGCTTGCTTTGCGCCATGCGCTCGGAATTTGACCAGCTGACCCCCTATCTGCACATCACCCGGGAAACGGAAATCGCCCGCACCACCGTGCTGGAGGGCGATGTGGACGGCATGGAGGTTGCCATTGCCGCCACGGGCATTTGCAAGGCGAATGCCGCCATGACGGCGCAAATGCTCATCGACCGCTTTGACGTTACCCACATCCTGATGGTGGGGGTGGCCGGCGGCATGGATCCCCGGCTGGGCGTGCATGCCCTGTGCTTCTCCGAGCGGCTGGCGCATCACGATTTGGACTGGCACTGGCTGCGCCATCGCCCCGCGCCCGAAAACGGGTATTTCCAGGGCGATCCATACATGCTGTCGCTGTGCAAAAAGCTGGATGCCGCCGGCACTTTCTTATATCCTGCCTTTTTCGGCACCATGGTGACGGGGGAGCAGTTCATCGCCGAGGAGGGCCGCCAGCAGATCATCGATGTCTGGCATCCCCTGTGCGTGGATATGGAAAGCGCGGCGGCGGCCCAGGCTTGTCTGGCCAACGACATTCCCTTCCTGGCCATCCGCGCCATCAGCGATACGGCGGAAACCGGCGCGGCCGGGTTTGACGACAACGAAGTCAGCGCGGCGGATGCCGCTGCCTCCGCCGCAGGCGCGCTGCTGCGGGCCATGGCGGCCGACCGGCAGCCGCGGGAATGATTTTTGATACTGCCTTCTTTATTGCGGCCCCCCTTTGATACAAAGCGGGAAGAGGCTCATCCGATCTCATTCCGCCTGATACTGTTCCACTTCTGAATAACGGCTTGAACAAGCAGAAATTGGAGGGGGAAGGGGACGCGAGGGATCTTCTCTCTTTGGTCAAAGAGAGAAGCAGAGAAACCCCGTTTATCGCCGTAAAAGCAGCAAACGCAAACCGAAACAGGAGTGCTGTCACCGCTTCCGGGCAGGCCAGCGAAGCTGGCCCTGCTGTGCGCATGCGCATAGCGAAAAACCGCCGGACAGACCGAAAAACAAACTCGTTTGTTTTTCGGCTGGCCTGCGGTTTTTCTTCTGCCCGGAAGCTCTCTTTGCGCCATTCAAGTTACAGGCGCAAACTGTTTGTTATTGTATCCAAGCCGATTCGCCAGCTAAAAGTCTTTGCGCAGCTTTCTTCAGAAAGCGCGTACCCTTTCCTCCGTCCAATTGCTGGTTGCCGATTCAGTTTTCAGATGATAAACAGTATGCACTTACCGGGATTACACGCGGTCCTCCAGGATGACAACAGGCGGCTGTTCGGACAAATCCTGGGCGGTAACCCGCAGCAGCGGCATGCGGGGGGCACCCTCAGCCCCCAGCGCCCGCAGGCAATCTTCCAGGGGCGCAATGGGCCAGCCGGCGTTGGCCTGGGTTTTGTAGTGCATGGGAATGACCATGCGGGGACGGATGCGGGCAATGAGCTGCGCAGCGCTCTCCGCGGTGATGGTAAAGTGCCCGCCCACGGGAATCAGGGCGATGTCGATGTGCTCCAGCTGCCGGGCCAGCGCCTCGTCCCAGGCGCCCAAATCGCCAAAGTGCGCCACGCGCAGGCCCTCCGCCTCCAGCAGGAAAATCAAATTGGCGCCCCGCAGCGCGCCCTGCTGATCATCGTGAAAACAAGGAATGCCCGTAACGGCAATGTCCGGCGCCAGCTGAATGCGGCCCGGCTGATCGGCGGTTACCTGATAGCCATGGGCTTTCTGAAGATAGCTGTGGTCGCCGTGGCCATGGCTGACCAGCACAGCGTCGCAACCCACATCATGCATGGGATAGCCCACGTGATCATCAAAGGGATCGGTGAGAATGCGGAACCCCTGGGCGGTTTCCAGCAGGAATTCACTGTGGGCATGATGCAAAATCAGCATATCAGTTCCTCCTTTTGCAAAGCGTTCAAAATCAGATATGCCGCCGCGGCAGGCAGCGGCGCATGGGTGCGCTTGAGCGTGGCGGCAGCGGCGGACAGCTCCTGATACAGCCTGTCATATTGCCCGGCGTCCAGGCACAGCAGCGTCAGCCGAATCCAGGGCCAGGGCTGTGCCGCCGGCGGGGGCTCGCCCTGGGACAGCAGACTGCGGCACAGGCTGCGCATTTCCGGAGAACCGCTCAGCGGCGGATGGGGCAGCGAGCGGAGGTACGCTGCCTGCCGGACGGGGGACAGGTCAATACGCCACAGGCGGTTTTCCTCCCGCACATCATAGCCCAGCTGCTCCAGCTGGCATTTTGCCGTTTCAAAATCAGCCAAACGGCGGGGAGCATCGCAAATAAAAAGCGCGCGCGCAGCCTGATCACGGCGCAGAAAAACTTCCGCGCCCAGGCGCGCACGCAGCTCCTGGCGAAAGGCGTCCAGGGCGCTCATGCCCGGTGACTGGGGGCAAAGCGGATGCGCATTTCCCGCATGGAAGCATACTGCCCCTGGATATCCAGCTGATATTTCAGCACCACTTCCCCCCGGGCGTCGTCCACGCTGTACTTCACCTGGGTGGGAAACACACCCATCTCCAGCGCGCCGTAGGGCGTGTTGTAGCTGCCTTCATAGCGGTTGCCCTGGGAAAAGATCATGCTGGTGTTAAATTCCCCTTCCCGCAGCATAGTTACCACGCCATCCTTCATGGTGAAGGTGACCCGGTCGGTTTCCGCGGTGTCAGGCTGGGTTTCGGTATAGCGAAGCTTCCAGGATCCCTGCTCAGGCTCGCCGCTCAGCTCGCCGGTGGTTACCAGGCGCATCTCATCGGAGGATTCCTCCATCCCGGCATCCTGCACAATGCCCGTCACGCTGAGCAGTACCTTCTTTTTTCGCATACGTCCACCTCTTTTCGGCCAAATGTTTGCTGTATTATAGCATATTCCCCCGGTGGATACAATGTTTTATTCTGTAAAAGCTGAAAAAGGACAGCCAGGGCAGCGGCATACGGCAGGTGTTTTGCCGGGAAAGAGAGGCCGGCATTTGGGAGCCCTCAATAAAGCTGCGCAGATGCACGATGTCCTTTGCCCGGAAAGTACGGGCGCGGCTTAAAATTCCATCAGATTTGTTTTATAGCCCGTTTTTCGTCCAATTCCTGCAGCGTGCGGCTGTGCTTTCTTTAATTAGCTCGCATGGATTGCCGGAGCAAGGGGGACAGGGGACAATCCATTGCAAACACGTTCAGCCAGGCTGCCTTCAACTGTTTCTCCCTTGTTATGATGAAAAAAGCATATTCATTTTTACGCTGACGATATTTTTTTATTTTACCCCTTTACAAATCATTTAAAATGTGCTATTATACTTTTCGCCGATGGGGCATTAGCGCAGTTGGTAGCGCACAACACTGGCAGTGTTGGGGTCAGGAGTTCGAATCTCCTATGCTCCACCATCAAAAACCCTTGATTTATCAAGGGTTTTTCGTTGTTTTGGGGCGATTAGTACCATCGGTCGTACCATTGCGAATTTCAGACGGCTTTCGATCCGGCGACCAGAACCGACTCAAAAGCCGTATTTTTATATTTCTCTTATTCAATATTGGCAGATCAGCTGCTCCAGCTTGTCCGCTGTCTGCTGCTTCATGTCCTCATTGCAATGGCCGTAAACATCCAGCGTGAAGGCCACTGTGGCGTGTCCCAGGGCTTCAGAGAGCGTCTTGGGATCGACATGGCTCTGCAGGGATAGGATCGCGAAAGTGTGGCGGATATCATGGAAGCCTACCTCGGTCCGGCCCATTTTCTTCACGATGGCCTTGAAGTGGACGTACAGCGTTTTGAACCGCACGAAGCGCCCATTCTCCCGGGTGAAGATCATGTTGTGCTCGTTCTCCCAGCTGCTGCCGGCGCGGAGCCGCATTTCGCTCTGCTTCCGCTTGGCCTCTTTCAGCACGTTCAGGGCGGAGGGAGTCAGCGTGATGGTGCGCTCCTTGCCGTTTTTCAGGGGCATGTACATCATCTTTCCCTTGTCCGGACCGGAGGCGATGCGCACGAATTGACGGTACACCTGCAGGGTATGCTTGTCAAAATCCACGCAGTCCCAGCTGAGGCCGATTAGCTCGCTTTCCCGCAGGCCGGTGAAGAAATCGAGCCGCATCATCAGATAATACAGATCGTTCTTCGCCAGCTCCATGAACTGCCCCACCTCTTCCTTGCTCAGCGGGTACATTTCATGCTTGACCACCCGGGGAAATCCACAGTTTTTGCTGACATTTTGATGAAGCAGATTCATCTTGACCGTCTTTTCCAACATTCCATGCAGCATGCCGTGGACATTATAAATACTTTTGGCAGACAGCCCTTTCTTTTCCAGCTGATTGTATCTAAACGCCGTAATGAACGGCAAGACAGGTATTCCCTTAAAGGCATGGAAAGCGGAGCGCGACAAGCTGAACGGCGATCAAAAGCAGCTATCCCGCCGGTATCACGCGCTGAAAGATGAGGTCAGGGAAATTGAGCAAATCCGCAGGAATGTTCTCAGCATTTTAAGAGAAGAAAACGGCAGAGAGCAGCCGACAAGGAAGCATGAACATGAACGGTAAAAAGAAAGAACGGCGGGATAACATCCTATCCCGCCGTGCCACAATTCATTATATGAAGTCCCATAAATCGCGCTTAATCAATGTCGATATTATTCTTTGCTGGCTATGGCTGAGAGATACTTTTCGGCCTGCTTATTCTCCAAACACAATAGTATGCAGATAAGAATATCAAAGGCAACAAAAGCAATGCAGACTATCACTTGGTTGAAATAGATTCCGAGTATCAAAGATACGATTGGTATGATAATTGAAGCATAAAAATATGTTGGTGAAAAATAGATCCAATAATAGGGTAAGAAATGTGCGCCAACAACAATGGCATATACCATAATCATTTTATTCGGAGCAGCGTACATTGCCCAAAGAACAATTGGAAGATACATCAACTGATTGAGTGCAGCCACAATGGAAAGACTGCTAAGGGGATTATCTTTACTGAATATATTTACTTTTAATATTTTGCCGAAAAGCATTCCAACGGGCATAAGTAATGCTGAGCAGCACATAGCAATCATATTCTTTGTGGCAACATTTAGATCCGTGAGAAAAGCAATTAGCATAATAGCCCATAAAACAGCGGATGCCATAATGAAAGGTAACCCTTTCTTTTGTTTAATGGCAAATTCAACCTTCAAATGTTTCAATAACTGAACTTTTGTTCCGTTTTCAGACATTACCTTTCTCACTCCTGCATTCAGATTTTCTTTTGATCTTGTTCAAAAAGCAGTATAACAGAAAAATGTGAACAATTCTACCCCTCAATAAGAGAAAACCGTCAATAAATTAAAAAAGCACTTGACAAAACGCTTCATGCCCTGCGCTTCCAGCATCCGCATCCTGCGGCGCAGCTTGTCCCGAGACCAGAAGAATGCTCTTGCTGTTTTCCGCTCTGACAGGGGTATATCGCCCGGTTGGAGCTGCAGCCCGCGCCAGCAATACTGATTGCGGCTTGCCATGGCCAGGCAGTAGAGATACAGCTTCACCACCCCGTCGTCAGCCCATACCGGGCTTCTCATGAGCTGCTGAATTCCATCTGCGTTTCGTTTTGTGTCCATCATCGTTCCCATCCTTTCTCTCGCACAACCCATACTCTTCACAATGGCATGAAAAAAGCCCCGCGGTGATCTTCACCACAGAGCCTGAAACAGAAAAATGAGCTTGGGTCATCGCCCAACTCACCAACTGCACTATACCACTGTCCAGCAGGGAACTCAAGTCCTTTTTACTCCCTTTTACTCCTTTTTGCTCCTTTTTACTCCCTTCAACTCCCTTTTACTCCCTTTTAGTCCCCATGACTCTAAAATGTACCCCATAAAATGGACACATGAGTTTAACCCGATCCTGGTTTATAGGCACTTGAGATAGCCTTATTTATTGCAGACCGTTCTTTTTCGGAACAGCCGGAGTTTTCCCCGATCAACTGCCAGGAAATCACAGCCCAATGAAGCGCCCAGCTTTTCGATCAGCATTCTCCCTTTATAATATAAAATTCTTTTATAGGTTTCACTGGATACATGAGGCCACAGGAAAAGTACCAGCTTGCTGAGAGATGGTATCATCCTGATAGTCAGCGGAAAAATCAGTTTAGCACAAAAGGAGAGACAATCTACTCCGCTCTGGATTTACAGCGCGGATTATTTGAAAGAGCTGCATTCCGATGGAAACGCCGCGCGGATTACCAGCTTTCTTTCAGTTCCTCCGGATGGCGTTTCCGCAGCTCCGCCGCTTCCTCGGCGCGGCCGGTCTGCTCCAGACGGTCACAGTAGGCGGCCAGGTAGCCGCGGCAGTGGAAGGGGCCGCCTTCCCGGATGACGCTCCACATGGGGTCGGTATCGGAACGGGCGATGTTCTTCTGCATGTTTTCGGCCACCCAGTGCTCCAGATACCAAGCACCCTTCCAGCACAGCTCGGGCTTTTCCTCGGCCAGATTATGCTGCTCGTGGGGATCCTCCTTCAAATTGAACAGCTCGTCGGGCTCGTTCAGGTGATAGCCGTCGTGGTAGGTGCGGATGTAAATGTAATCGTCAAAGCGCACCGCCCGCTGGCAAACATGGGCGCACTGGCTGACCACCAGGTATTCCCGGCCGCCGTCGGCGCCGGTGCGCACCAGATCGGCATAGCTTTCGCCGTCGTAGTCAAAGGGGATCACCTTGCCGGTCACGCGGTTGGCCTTGAATTCCGGTACGCCGCCCAGCAGGTCGATCAGCGTGGGCAGCAGATCCAGCTGATAATGGAAGCCGTGGGATACGGCGTTTTGCGGACAGCCTGGCCATTTGATGATCATGGGGATGTGGGTCACGATGCCGTCGGCCTCGCCGTGCTCGCAGTAGGAGCCCAGCTCGCCCAGCGATTCGCCATGATCGGAGGAAATGATGACCGCCATATCGTCATAGACGCCCTGGGCGCGCAGCGTATCCAGGATGACGCCCACTGCTCGGTCGGAATACCACACACCGGTGTCATATTCATCAATCAGCGCTTTGAAGCCCTGCAAGTCGTCCACCTGAATGGGCTGGCGGGGATGGGCCGCGTCGGGGGTGTTGGCATAGCCGTTCACCTCCCGGGCGCTGTGCGCGCCCACGCAGTGCTGCCGCTGGTATTGCAGCACCTCGTCGGTCATCCAGGGGTCGGGCAGCGGCTCATTTTCAAAGGGCTTGCCGTATTTCTCGGGCGTGCGGTAGGGAATATGCGGGTCCCACAGATGCACATGCAGGAACCAATCCTTCCGTTCCCGGTTGTCCTCCAGCCATTTCAGCGCAATGGGGAGCACATCGTCCGCCGGTTCCAGACCGCGCTTGCCCACGTTATAGCATTCATTGAAGCCGCCCAGGAACCACCAGGCCCCGTGCCGGTCGGCAAAGGAGGAGATGGAGGCGGTGTGCATGCCGGCCCGGCGCATCACGGCGGGCAGACTGAAGCGGCCAAAGCCGTCCTGCATGGCTCGGTCAGCGCCTTCCCAGCGCATTTCGGCGTTGATGCCGCCGTGATTGATGCAGCCGGTATGGATGCCAAAGCGTCCGCTGATCAGCCCGGCGCGGGAGGGCAGGCAGGGCGCGTCCGCACAGTAGTAATCGGTAAAGCGAACGCCCTGGGCGGTCACCCGGTCTATGTTGGGCGAGGTGCGGCGGGCATAGCCGTAGCAGCCCAGATGATCGGGCCGCAGGGTATCGATATCCACATACAGTATCCGCATATTATCCCTCCGTATTTTACAGATGCGCGTCCCATTTGCCGCAGAAGGCGTCCACAGGGCTCTTGCCCCGGAAAGCGCTGCGGCCCGTCAGCTTTTCCACCAGCTGATGGATGCAGTGATCGTTGTTGGAGTAGCAGTTGATATAGGTTTTCACCCGGGGGAAATCCAGCAGATGATAGGGGTTTTCCAGCGAGACGAACACCGAGGGCACGTCGTTGATATAATGGCCGCAGTCCGCGCCCATGGGCTGTTTCCATTCGATGCGCACCACCGTCTGGTTACTCTTGGTGGACAGGTTGGCCACGTACAGGATCAGATCATACTGCTTTACAATGTCCTCATACTTGGTGGTAAAGCCCTCGCCGTAGGGCTGGGGAACGAAATCATCGATCTCAAAGCCTTCCTTTTGCAGCAGATCGCGCACCTTCAGCGCGGCGGGGATGGATTTGTAATTGCCTTCGCCGCCGGCCGGGGGCTCGATGGCGTAGAAGAGGATCCGTTTGTATTTTTCCGGGGTCAGGGGCAGCACGCCCTGCTGCTCCTTCACCAGCGTGATGCCCTTGTCGGCGCATTCTTCGGCCCAGGCCTGGTGCCGGGCGCAGCCCACGATCTCCCGGGCCTGCGCCGCGTCCGCGGCAGGCGCGCCCTTGTGCAGCCCCAGCGCGGCCTTGACGGCCAGGATGCGGGTGACGGCCTCATCCAGCCGTTCGGGCGTGATCACGCCCCGGCGGATGCCCTCCAGCATGAAGCCGTAATCCTCCTCCAGATTGCGGGCGAAGAGGAACATATCGCAGCCGGCAGCGATGGAGGCCGGCACGGCGTCCCGGCGGCTCATGGCCAGGGTGTAGCCCGCCATGGTGGTGGCGTCGGTGCAGATCAGGCCGTTGAAGCCCAGTTCGCCCCGCAGCAGTCCCTGCAACAGCTCGGGGCTCAGGGAGCCGGGCAGGATGTCCGCGTCCCGCAGCGCCGGGTTCAGCCGCTTGCTCCAGGCCGGCTGCATGATATGGCCGATCATGGCGGTGAGCGATCCGGCCTCAATGCCCGCCTTGTAGGCCGCGCCGTAGGTGGCCATCCAGGTGTCGCAGTCCATGCTGTTGATGGAGGTGACCAGGTGCTGGTCCCGCTCATCCTGGCCGTCGCCGGGGAAATGCTTGATGGAGGCCGCCAGCCCCAGTCGCTGCACCGTGCGCACATAAGCCGCGCCCATCTCCCGGACGCGCCCGGGGTCTGAGCCGAAGGTGCGGGTGTTGGTGATGGGGTTGCGGAAATTGCTGTCGATATCGATGATCGGCGCGAAGGCCCAGTTGGCGCCCACCGCCCGAGCCTCCAAGGCGCAGGCTTCGGCCATCTTTTCGGCCATGCCCACGTCGTCGGTGGCGGCGATCTCCATGGGAGAGCCCACCAGCGTGCCTTCCGTCACGATGCCGTTGCCGCCTTTTTCCAGGTTGGCGGCGATCAGCAGCGGGACCTTTGACCGCTTTTGCAGCGCATTGGAGGCCGCCACCGCCCGCTCCGTGGGGATCACGCGATACATGCAGCCGCCGGGGCTCAGGATGCCGTATACATAGTCAAATTCCTCGGGCTTCGCTTCCTTGAACAGCACGCAGAACAGCTGTCCGGCCTTTTCCTCCACGGTCATCCGGTCCCGGGTCTCATTGACCCATGCAATGGCTTCATCGTTTAGGAAAAAGGGATTGGCTTTCAAATCGATCATCTTGGTTTCCTCCATCGTATGCTTTCATTTGCAAAGGAAGGGTGTTCATGGATTGGGCTGTTCTGCCTGTAAGGAATGGCAAAGCGCCATCAGCTCCCTGAAGGTGATGCCCTGGCCGATCTTTTCCCGCAGCATTTTGTGATACTGGGGCGGGGCGATGGCCTTGGCCCGGGCATACAGCATTTCCGGGGTAAAGCGCTGGTCCTGCTGAAAAGGTACGATATCCGCGGTGGCCTCCATCCACTTGAGCATTTTGTACCGCATATCGGCGATGACGGGCTGAAGCTCCGGGCGGTCAATGATGCTGGTGGTTTCACCGGGATCTGCTTCCAAATCATACAGCTCGTCCGCGCCCTGAAGACGGCAGATGTATTTATACCGCCGATCCCGCAGCATGATTCCCTTGCTGTGGGCTTCGTCATCGGATTGCGCCTTCATTTTGGGCCAGTACACAAAGGAGGGCGGCGCGGTTTTACCGGGCGCCGTATGGTACTCGTCGCAATGGATCTCTCCCGGCAGCCGTCCGCCCTCGCAGCATACAAAAGCGCGCACGGATGCGCTGCGGTCTGCCAGGACAGGCGTCAGCGAACGGCCAAAATGCGTGTGAGAGGGCTGCACGCCCGTCATTTCCAGCACTGTGGCGTAAAAATCCACCAGCTCGGCCAGCGAATCGCTGATCCCCGGGGATGCGGCACAGCCCTTGGGCGGTTTGATCAGCAGGGGCACACGGGTGAGGCATTTTTCAAAGCTGTTCTGCGCCTTCTCCACCAGGCCGTAATCCCCGGCAAAATCGCCGTGATCGCTGAAGAAAAAGATGGCGCAGTCGTCATAGATGCCTTCCTGCTTCAATGCGTCCACCAGCTTGCCGAACTGATGATCGATCTTGCTGCACATGCCCAGATAAACGGCGCGCAGTTCGTCCCAGTCTTCCTCGGTATAGGCCTCCATGCCGGTATTGGCGCGGATGGCGGAAAGCATTTTGCTTTTTCCGCTGCATTCCTCCGGACGGATGCGCCTGGGCAGCAGACCGCGGGGAATCATGGAATAATAGGGCTCCTCGATCTGGTAGGGCGTATGGGGATAGGTAAGCTCCAGGAACACGCACAGCGGCTGATCCTGCGGCCGTGTGCGGATGCGCTGGATGGCGGCGTCCACAGCTTCGTCGTCCCCATTGTAATTGATCCCGTTTTCATCCACGCCCAGCTGGCCTTCCAGATGGGAAAAGAAGTTTTTATCGCCGGGCTGACCGCGCAGACCGGGATGGATCGGGCCGGGGCCGTGCTTTTTCTGTCCGCCGTAATAGATTTCGCTGGCATGGCTTTCAGCCCATCCGGGGATCTGTCCGGCCAGCAGATCGTTGCGGTCATTCATCCATACATAGTAGCCGGCATCCTTGAGCTCGCTGAACAGGCTGCTTTCACCGGGCCGCAGCAGGTGCGACATGGTGCGGTGACCGTGCACGTGGGGATACAAGCCGGTCAAAAAGCTGCACCGGCTGGGCACGCATACCGGGTTTTGACAGTAGGCGTGGCGGAAGGAAACCGCTTCCTGCCGCGCAAACGCATCCAGGCGAGGTGTCCTGGCCGCCGGGTTGCCCAGATGGCCCATGGTATCCGCCCGCATTTCATCCGGGTTGAAAATAATGATATGAGGCCGCTTGCTCATGACAGCTCCGTCCTTTCTGCTTCCAGAAATCAAACCAACATCCGAATGGAATTGTAAATGCAGATTCCGAAAATCACGATCAGCAGCCCGATGAACAGCTTGTCGGTTGCTGCGGCGGACAGCTTTTTATGCAGCCTGGCGGACAGAAAGCCGCCCAGCGCGCCGGCCGCTACCATGGCTGCCAGATAACCCCAATCAAAGGCCGGCACCGTGCCGGTGATCAGGCTGACGAGCAGGCTGGTGATCTGGCTGATCAGGATGATCAGCACCGAGTTTACCGCCGCTTTCTTGGTATCCATGGAGAAAAAATAATATAGCACTGCCAGGTTCATGGGCCCGCCGCCGATGCCCAGGAAGGAGGAGCAGACGCCCAGCGCCGCGCCGATGACGACCGGGGCGATCCTGCCGCCCACGTTCTTTGTCTTGATTTTTGCCTTGAACAGCACATACAGCAGCGTGCCCAGCACCAGCAGCCCCAGCACGATGGCCTGCACGGCGCCCACCGTCCGGTCGGCATGCACGGCCTCCTTGAGCGCCGAAAACAGGTATTTTCCCACCACGCCGCCAATGGCCGCGCCAATGCCCAGGGGGATGCTGCGGGCAGGATCCATTTCGCCGCCCTTACGGTTCTTGTATACGTTGATAACGGCCATGGCCAGCACCGTCAGGCCGGACAGGAAGGACACGGTGGAAACCGACATGATACCGATGGCGTCCAGCACCGGCTTGATCACCACGCCGCCGCCGATGCCGCAGATGCCGCCGATGGTGCTGGCTGCAAAGCAGATCAGGAAAACAAAGAGCGCTGTCAGCATTGTTTTTCACTCCTTCGCAAGTATGAACCTGGGACGCGCCTGTCACTCCGCTTTGTTCCCGATCATGATCTCGGGATAGGTACGGGCGGATTCAGGAACATTATACCACAATTCCTGCGCGCTGACACCCGAAGCTTTTTCATAGGCCTTCCATAAATCGTTGAAACGAGAATGCAGCCCTTGAATACGCACCGCTTCCCTGGCCCTGCCATATTGCGCCGCCAAAGCGCGCATGCGCGCCAGAATCTCCGGCGCTTTACCCGCCAGGTTGTCGCGTTCCCCGGGATCCAGCAGCACATTGTACAGCAGTTCGCAGTCCGGGTCTTTATCAAAGCACATATATTTGTAGTCGCCATCGCGCACCATGAAGCAGTAGCTGTCCGCCGGCTGCTGCATGCTGGGCCGTTCCATAAATTCGGCGTACACTACATGCTCCGGGGGTTTTTGCCCGCTGAACACCGGCGCCATGTTTACGCCGTCCACCGCCTGCATGGGCTGCGCGCCGGTGTATTCCAGCAGCGTGGGGCCAATATCCATGATGCTGGTCAGGGCGTCGCATACCGCGCCCTGAGGAATGCCGTCGCCCGCCTGACCCACGAGGTTGAACCACCACCCGCATTTACGAAACCTATTACAAGTAATCAACAGAAAAAACGGCTGCCCCTTGCGCCATATGCCCAATGGGCAGCTTTTTTTCACTGATGCAGGAGGAAAATCCCAATGAAAAAGCAGTATAACATCCTGTTTATCATGGCGGATCAGTTTCGTACGGCCACCATGACGGGGCTGGGAGATGGGATCGAAACGCCCAATATCGACCGTATCCGGGCGATGAGCGTATTCTATCCGCAGGCCACCTGTCCCGCCCCGCTGTGCACGCCCAGCCGCACCTCGCTGGCCACCGGGAAAATGCCGCACAACTGCGGCGTGATCGCCCATGATTCCAATCTCCCCCTGGATCAGCCTACCTATTATCAGCGCCTTGTGAAAGCGGGCTATCGGGTGTCGGTGGTAGGGAAAACCGACCTGCACAAGAAAAACCGCTTTATCGGCAGAAAGGGCGATTTGCCCGTCATTCATCACATCGGCTTCACCGATCCCCGGGAAACCGAGGGCAAAATGAACAGCGCCCGCATCCTGCGCCAGGACTCGGAGGGCAAGGCCAGCCACCTGGGCCCCTATCAGTATCACCTGCTGCATAAGGACCCGGCGCTGCTGCAAAAGCTGAACGATACCTACGTGGCGTACATGCAGAAGAAGCGTCCTGTATACGATGCCTGGGGTGCATACCAACTGTAAGGACGCATACATGGACGCAAAGGAGGATAACGCCATGACGCAGTACAACAAGATCACCGCGCTATACTCCCGCCTTTCAGTTGGTGACGAGGACAGGGACGGCGGCGAGAGCAACAGCATTGTGAATCAAAAGGCTTTTTTAGAACGATACGCAAGACAGGAAAAACTGACGAACATCCGCCACTATATCGACGACGATGAAAGCGGCAGATTCTTTGACCGCTCCGCCTATGTGCGAATGATGGACGATGTGGAAAACGGCAAAATCGGCATTGTCGTTATGAAAGACATGACACGCTGGGGACGCGATTATCTCCAAGTGGGAAACGCTATGGAAATCTTCCGCAGAAACAGGGTGCGTTTTATCGCCTTCAACAACGGCATAGACAGTGAGAAGCCCGACACATTGGAGTTTGCGCCGTTTATCAATATCATGTCGGAGTGGTATGCAAAGGACATCAGCAAGAAAGAAAAGACCGGCATTAAGACCAAAGGCATGAGCGGAAAGCCTATCGCCACCGAAGCCCCCTATGTCGCCTTTACCGAGCTTACCCCCGCCATCCTAAACGAGTTTATCGGCAAAATCCTTGTCCATGAGCGCGACGTAAAAAGGTCAAAATACGCCGTTCACCGCATTGAGGTGTATTTCAATCATATCGGCAGATTTGAAAACGAACTGACCGAACAGATAGAGCTAACAGAGCAGGAATGCGAACGTATGAGAGCTGAAATCGAAGAAGCCAAAAGAGAAAAATCCCGCGCCTACCACAGAGCGTATTACAAGGAATACCGTAAGAAAAACCTTGAAAGATGCCGCGAATATGAGCGAATGAAAGCAAGGGAGTACAGGGCAAAGAAAAAGCTGCAAGCCGCAACCTAAAACCGAATAACCAACACCACGAAAAGAGGTTTCCTATCAACGGGAAATCTCTTTTTGCGTTCAGCGAAGGAGGACTTTAATGACAGAAAAAACCGAAGTACAGACTGATGAAATGCAGATTGAAGAACAGACCACAGCCCGAAAGCCGGACGGCGTTCTCACAAGAAGGTTTGGAGCAAAGACCTTTATTGCCGAGATATTCTTCAATCACAGCAGCAAGGACACATTTCAAGATAAGCTGCTAAAGGCAATCAGTTCCGAGAAAACAGAGTAAACAAGCCGCCTTTTCCATTCCCTTCCTATCCTATCCCATCCAAAATCGAAAGGAGAAAACACACATGGCGAAAACCAAAGCAGAGAAAATCGCAGCCATCGAATTACAGATGACGCAGCTTGAAAATCAAAGAAAGAAGCTAATCCAGGAACAGAAGCAACAGGAGCGAAAGGACAGGACGAAACGCCTATGCAAGCGCATGGGACTATTTGAAAGTATGCTGCCCGAAAGCACATCACTGACAGACGAGCAGTTTCAAATCTTCCTCGAAAAGACCGTAGCCACCGAACACAGCCGCCGCATACTGGACGGATTGACAGTGCAGCCACGCGCACAGCCGCCCGCAAGAAATACAGCCAATGAGGAAGCGCAGGACGAGGCAGACGAGGACGAATAGGGCGATATTGAAAAGCGGTCATGCCGTGGACGCATGACCGCTATGTTATATAAGTGCAAAACAGGAATCTATTGAGCATACTTCTCAAACCTGCATTGCTCCTGTACTGTATCACCCAAGAGAGTAATCGCCTTTTGCGGACATAAGCTTATGCAGCGGTAACACATTGTGCAGCGATTTCCAGAAATCACCAGATTATCTTTTACCTGAATATTTTCCATCGGACATACCTTGCTGCATAAACCACAACCAACACATGAATCGCTGATTTTCAATTTATCAGTATATCCCGTCGTTTTATTATAAAACCATAGCCTTTGTCCGAGTAGCCCTTTGATATGCGCTATCAGCGATAGTCCTTCCTGTGGGTACTTGCCCTGCCGGATTTGTTCTGCAACCTGCTCAATCCGCCTGTCTGCCTCTTTGACTATTTGCCTGTTTTCTTCAATGCTCTTTTTCAACAGCTTACTGTCACAAACAGAATCCGGCATTTTTATTTGCAGACCGCCAAGAATGTCTGCACCATACTTCTTCAGAATTCTTGCCGTACAACCTGTTCCATCACCGCTGAAAAGTCCCATTGTATTGACGAGGAATACTTTTTTCCCTTTCCATATAGGACTATTCTTTTTAATAAAATCGCGTACCATAAAAGGCGCATTGGAAAACTGTGTTGGATAACCTAAAATAATCGTATTCTTCTTCTCTAACTCATGTACGATTTCTGGATTTTCCAACGGAATACATTGCGCTGAGTTGTCTATTAAATTAACCAGCTTTTCAACACAGTGCTTCGTATTACCGGTTCCGCTTAAATATAATCCTATCACCTAAATGCTTCCTCCAATATATTTAGATTTGCTTCAAACCACATAGCTATAATACTGCAAACTTGTGAACAAATCCACCCTAACATCAATACTAAGAGACCGAGCAATGCAGACGAGGACGACGGCGACGACGCAAGGGTAAGGGACTAATCCCATACCCTTGCTTTTAGCAAGGGCGCACTTGTATACCACATGAATGTGGTATGTGCGGTCTTGCAGACGGCGTTTTGTGCCTGTCGGCACAAAGGAATACAGCGGGCAATGCCCGCGGAAAGGAGCGCAGCGCATGGCGATTTACCATTGCAGTATCAAAATCATTTCACGCGGCAAGGGCAAGTCTGCCGTTGCTGCCGCCGCTTATCGCAGCGGCGAAAATCTCACCAACGAATATGACGGAATAACTCACGACTATACCCGCAAAGGCGGCGTTGTCCATACCGAGATTTTATTGCCCGACCACGCCCCCGCCGAGTATGCAGACCGCGCTGTTTTATGGAACGCGGTTGAGAAAATCGAGAAAGCAAAAAACGCGCAGCTTGCAAGGGAGATTGAAATTGCCCTGCCCCACGAATTGACGAGGGAGCAGGGCATTTCTCTTGTGAGGGAGTATGTAAAAGAGCAGTTTGTGAGTGCGGGAATGTGCGTCGATATTGCCATACACGATAAAGAGGACGGCAATCCCCATGCCCATGTTATGCTGACGATACGCCCCATTGAGCAGGACGGCACATGGGGAGCGAAGCAGAAAAAGGAGTATATTCTTAACAAGGACGGAAACAAAATCTATGACCCGAAAAAGCGTTCTTACAAATGCAAATCTATTCCCGCCACCGACTGGAACGATCAGGCAAAAGCGGAGGAATGGCGAAGCGCATGGGCTGAAATCTGCAATCAGGTTTTGGAACAGAACGGACACACAGAGAGAATAGATCACCGCAGCTATGCGAGGCAAGGGATAGACCAAATCCCTACCGTCCATTTAGGCGTGGCTGCTTTTCAGATGGAGAAGCGAGGAATACACACCGAGCGCGGAAACCTCAACCGAGAAATCGAAGTCACAAATCAGCGTTTGCGTCAGCTCAAAGCCCGTATATCCAAGCTGCAAAACTGGCTGAAAGAAGAAGCGGCAAACACCGAGCCGCCCACCCTTGCAGATGTGATACAAGGTATCCTGTCAAAGCGCGAGCAGAACGGAAAACAGAGCAGATACACCACTATCCACAATCTGAAAGCGGCGGCGAATATGCTGATGTTTTTACAGACAAACAACATTAAGGATATGGCGGGACTGGAAGAAAAGGTTGAGGATATGTACGGCAAGCAGCGCGGCATTGCGGAAGAACTGAAACCCATAGACAGGCGGTTAAAGACTCTTGACGAGCATATTTCAAATGCCGAGAAGTATTTCCAGTACCGCGACATTTACAGGCAATACAAACAGCAGAAGCCGAAAAAGCAGGAAGCGTTTTACGAAAGCCACCGCATGGAGCTGACCCACTACGAAGCCGCAGAACGCTATCTGAACACCGTGATGAACGGCAAGACAAGTATTCCCATAAAGGCATGGAAAGCGGAGCGCGACAAGCTAAGCGGCGAGAAGAAAGAGCTAACCCGCCAGTATTACGCGCTGAAAGATGAGGTCAAGGAAGTGGAGCAAATCCGCAGGAATGTTTACAGTATCTTGAGGGAAGAAAACGGTAGAGAGCAGCCGACACGGAAGCATGAGCATGAACGGTAAAAGAAAGGCGGTGAATATAACCGATTTCTACTGAGCCGCCACTTTTGCCTTGTCTCGTTTTGTCAGCAGTAATACAAAAGTTAATGAAAGAATATTAGACAACACGATGCGCAAAATCTGTAATTCGTCAATACCCGATGCTGTGACCATGTGCAACGAGTTTGTCAGAAAGTTATTAAAAAAATGTTCAAATATGCCTGCCCATAAGGTTCCGGTAAGCTGCACGCACAAGCCCCATTCGTACCCCAGAATTCCCGCAAGCAACACATAGCCCACCGCCATGGCGATAGCTGCCGGAACGTTCATACTGCCATCAATCACCCAGCCTACCACCATAACGATGTGCCAGACACCAAAAAGTAGAGCTTGGAGCAAGTTGTTGCTTCGTTGGGCGAATGCGGTTTTTCCTAAATGCAAGAACAACCCTCGGAACAAACCCTCCTCTGCCAGCACATTTAGCACATTGCCGACAATGCAGATCCCGATAGCTGTTAGGGACACCCCTGTGATATTTTGATTTTGGAGTGCAAAATTTGAGATAAAGAATTTTAGGGAAGGTGTTTGTCCCATGCTGCGCAGCACAATGTATTCCACAGCATAAGAAATTGCGAAGGAACTAATACCCAGTGAAAGACCTAGAAGTGCGCCTTTGAAAAATCCATCTTTTCTAAAACCAATACTCTGTAAAGACTCCTGTCGACGCCTAAGTACAAGAAAAATTAGTAGAAGGATAAACAATTTGCACAGTACATTTTCCGCCAAAAATGTCTGGTCTGTTCTGATGAGCAGAAATTCAAAATACTCCACAATACTACAAAGAAGGAACAGCAGAAGAATGGAGCGCATTACTTTTGTCTTCACATTAACACCTACTTTAAAGATAGTCAAAATAAAGTATAGCACAAAGAGGTGAATATTTCTATCACTCAATATAGGAAGCGCGTCAATAAAACAGAAAAAGCACTTGACAAAACGCTTCATGAGGCAAAGGAAGTGGAGCAAATCCGCAGGAATGTTCTCAGCATTTTGAGGGAGGAAAAGGGCAGAGAGCAGCCGACAAGGAAGTATGAGCATGACCGGTAAAAGAGAGGCCGGCGGGAGGACAGCCTATCCCGCCGGTCGTAATTGTCTCTTGAAATCACTGATTCTTTACGCATTGTCCTCGGCTGTTTCATTTTTTAATCTACGCCACTTTATCCAAACTGCAATCATTATCGGAATCATCGTAACAAGAGGAATGATGAATGAATGGACTACGATGCTACCAGCTGTAATGATATCTGCACCCTCCGGTTGGAATGCTTCAGTAGTTAAAATACTATATAAGAGAAAAATAGCCCCATCAGCAACAGCATGACTTATCACGACAGCCCACATACTTTTTGATTGAATATATATTAGAGAGAAATACACTCCTATGATTATAGCTGTAATTATTTGAGCTGTTGTATCCAAGATCGCTTGTAAATTATATCCACTTAGATTTACGAGATGTGCGATTCCAAATATCAGGGAGGAAATGATAATAGATTTTTTTGTCCCCTTCCAAGAATCACCATAACGTCTCTTTAGATTGTTATAACCAAAGCCTCGACACAATACTTCTTCAAAGAATCCTGTTGTGAAAGCCATCATTACACAAGCTAAAAAGTAAGATGGTTTTGGCAGATGAGCATATCCGATATTTCCACATAGATTAACAACGAAAAATACTAATCCACGTATAATGCAGACAAGCCCCATATATAATCCTTTAGGGATAGAGCTTAAATGATAATCCTCGCTATGATGTATGCCAAGCTTTTGAGATAATGCTATAAGCGCTAAAGTCAAAAGAAGTTGAGCAGCAGCATTTATCCAAATATACAATTCTAAATCAAATGCAGCAATTCTATCTTTAAGAATAATCCTTGTTGAGATTGAAACCACACCGAGCAAAAAAAAGAAAATGAGAGTCACTATTAAAGTGAAAAAGACACTATCCGTTTTAATTTTGCGTTTCATTTTGTTGATCCCCCTGATAGTCTGGATTGTATTCCAAAATGTCCCCCGGCTGACAATGCAGGGCTTCGCATATCGCCTCAAGCGTTGAGAAGCGAATGGCGCTAATCTTTCCTGTTTTCATTTTTGATAAATTGACGTTAGAAACCCCAACTGTTTCTGACAATTCCTTTAGACTGATTTTTCTATCAGCCATAACTCGATCTAATCTTAATATTATTTTCCCCATGGTTCATACCCCCTTACAACAATTCATCAACTTCTGTTTGTAAGGCTTTACCATATTCAAGCACGGCATAAATGCACCACATAAGGAGGCTCATAATTACGCATGGCCCTACACCCACAGCAAACAAAATCATCACAGCAATTATGACAAAAATTGTCTTAAGTTTCTTTAAAATACCGTCTGAAAATGGGTTTTCATCTTTTACAAGGTTGTCGAATATCTTTTTGAACATGAACAACACCACTGTTATGATCGAGCAAATAATCGCTGATATTATACAGTTAAAAAACATGGGTATTGCGTAGTTTCCCACCTTAAATGCTTGCGAATAGTCAATGAATAGATGAAATAATCCTCCGCCAATTTTGAGGTTATCAACTTGAACCGTTCCTTCTGCGACTGCCCTGGCAAGATGCGTATCTACCATGTCACGTTGCGCAAAACATACGATTGCGCCTATTAAGGAAGCAACAATAGCAATCAAAGTAATTGTCTGAATTACTTTGATGACCTTCGAAGATGTTTTACAGCGATTGCGTATAGCTTCTAATCTTTTACTTTGTTCATTCATTAAAATGACCTCCAACTCAAAGTCCTAACGATAATAAATTAATGCTTATCGATAATTTCCATTACAGCATAGCAGAAACATTTACGCTTGTCAACTATAAATTAATGATAATCATAAAACTTGGTTTGCGAGTGGGGTTCGAGGTTTTCGAGGGAATGTGTCAATAAATCAGAAAAAGCACTTGACAAAACGCTTCCTGGGAAACCCATCTGGAAGCCGATGATTTCCTGGATAATTTCATTGGACGGGAATGCTGCCGTTTTCTGGAAGAGGACGACGGGGAAGCGCCGTGGCACCTGCTGGCCAGTTTCGCCGGGCCGCACAATCCCTGGGATCCGCCCAGGGAGGATTTTGAACAGGTCCGCGATTTGGCGGTATCCCTGCCTCCCAGCGATGATCTGACCGGTAAGCCCGAATGGGTCAAGCGCCGGGCCGCCATTCAGTCCAAGGGGCTGACCGACGCGCTGCTTCAAAACACAAAACGCCACTACGCCGCCTCCGTCGCCGTCATCGACCGCTGGATCGGCCAGATGCTGGATATCCTGGAGGCGCGGGGGCAGCTGGACAGCACGGTCATCATCTTTACCGCCGATCATGGCGAGCAGATGGGCGAGCATGGGCTGTTTGAAAAGAACGTGATGTATGAAGGCGCGCTCCAGATCCCCCTGCTGATCCATCTGCCGGGGATGAACAGCCCCTCTGAAAGCGGCCAGTTGGCCTCGCTGATGGATTTGGGGCCCACGTTGATGGATCTGGCCGGCGCCTCCTATGATCCCACGGATCTGGACGCTGTCAGCCTGCTGCCCGATCTTCAGGGCGATCACGCGCCGGTGCGCGAGGTGGTGCAAAGCGAACTGATCAGCACCATCATGCTGTACGACGGGCGTTATAAGTGGATTCGTTCCTATAACGATTCAAGTGAGCTGTATGATTTGCAGGAAGATCCCGATGAGCTGCACAACTGTATCGACGCGCATCCCAAAGTGATCAAGCGCCTGCAAAAATTTACCTTCCAGCATTAAAAATGAGGTGGAAAAAATGGTAATCCGGTTCCGGTCCAACCTGGTGTGCGGCATTTTTGCCGTGCTGTTGGCGATCGCGCTGATCCTGTTGATCCCTGCGCAAATCGGCGTGGAAACCACCGTTTCCTTCGGCATCACGTCTCGGACGATTCCTTACGGCGTTGCCGGGCTGATCGGCGTATGCGGCATCGTGCTGATCGTAAAAAGCCTGGTCCTCAAAAAGGATCAGGTCAAGGAGATCGTGCTGCGGCACGAGGTGCCGTCCCTGATCATGATCATCATGCTGCTGGGCTATCTGTTTGTGTTTGAAAAGGAATGGCCGCTGTCCACCGCCGCGCTTGGCTGCGTATCCCTGGCGCTGTCCAAATGTAAAAAGTGGTATTATTATGTGATCGTGATCGCGATCACGGTGGGCCTTTACTTCCTGTTCACGGAAGTGCTGTATGTCCGCCTGCACTCCGTTATTTTCGGCTCATAAGGAGGGCGGAAGCATATGACAATGGAGAACATTGGAGAGATCCTCAGCCAGGTCTTCTCCCTGGAAAACATCCTGTTCATTTTCATCGGCATGTTTGTGGGCATCATTTTCGGCGCCGTGCCGGGCATGAACGGCAACCTGGCCATTACCGTCATCCTGCCCTTTACCTTCACGCTGAACAGCACCGGTGCGCTGCTGATGCTGGCGTCCATTTACTTTGGCTCGATGTTTGGCGGCTCCATCACCGCCATCCTGATCAATACCCCCGGCACCGGCGCGGCCACGTGCACCCTGATAGACGGCCATCCCATGTGCGTCAACGGACAGCCGCATAGAGCGCTGGATACCGCGCTGGTAGCCTCCACGGTGGGCGGCTTGTTCAGCGCGCTGTGTCTGCTGTTCTTCGCGCCGCAGCTGGGCCGGCTGGCCATGCATTTCGGTTCGCCGGAGTATTTCATCCTTGCGCTGTTTGGCCTGTCGGTCATTGCCACCGTCAGCGGCAAGAGCATTGCCAAGGGCCTGATCTCCGCCGGTATCGGCGTGCTGCTGGGCACGGTGGGCATCGACAGCGTCAGCGGCGTGCCGCGCTTCACCTTCGGCAACATCATGCTGTACAACGGCCTCAAAATGATGGCTTGTATGCTGGGTCTGTTTGCCATGATGCGCATGATCGAGCGGGTAAAGAACGGCGCGCTGGGCAAGACCGGCAAAACGGCTTCGGAGCTCAAAAAAGCCCAGGAAGGCGATAAGTTCACCTTTGCGGACTTCAAAAAATGCCTTCCTACCATGGGCATCGGTTCGGCCCTGGGCGTGCTGATCGGCGCGATCCCCGGCACTGGCGGCGGCATTGCCAGCTATCTGACCTATAACATCGCCAAGAACAACGCCAAGCCCGGCGATAAGTTTGGCCATGGCGAGGTCAAGGGAATCGCCGCGCCTGAATCCTCCAACAACGGCGCTACCGCCGCCTCCCTGATCCCCATGCTCACGCTGGGCATTCCCGGCTCCGCCGTGGCGGCCACGCTGATGGGCGCGTTCCAGATGCACGGCCTGGCCTCCGGCCCCAAGCTGTTTGAGGAACATACCATTGCCGTATACGTGATCCTGGTGGGCTGCGTGCTGGCCCAGCTGATCATGCTGCTGCAGGGCAAGCTGCTGATGAAGCTGTTTGTCAAGATCACGCATGTGCCCTTCCGGCTGCTGACCAGCTGCCTGATCGTCGTTGTCGCCTCGGGTGCGTATGCCATCTCCAACCGCTCCTTTGACGTGAAGGTCATGATCGTGGCCGGTATGATCGGGTATGTGCTCAATTTCCTTGAAATGCCCATGGTGCCCCTGGTCCTTGGCCTGATCCTGGGACCGACGGCTGAATTTTACCTGCGCAATTCCCTGAGCATTGGCAACGGCAGCTGGCTGATCTTCTTCCAGCGTCCCATCTGCATCGTATTCATGGTGCTGCTGGTGCTGCTGATCGTCATGCTGCAAAAGGGCAACAAGCGCGAAAAGGAAGAGGAAAAAAAAGCCCGGGACATGGCAAAAAACAAATGATCGATTTCGGAATGGCTTTATGATCACCCCGCCCCGGCGCTGCGGCGCTGACGGCGGGGTTTGCATAACGCCGTGGACATTCCCCGGCCCATTTGCTATAATGGGTATCATCATGCTATGAGAGGAAGCGATCAAATGCCGCCCATCAGCGTGCTCATCAAGCCGGCCTCCGGTCTGTGCAATATGCGCTGCGATTATTGCTTTTATTGCGATGAGACCGCCAAGCGGCGGCAGGCTTCCTATGGCCTGATGTCGCTGGACACGCTGAAAAACGTGATCCGCAAATGCGTGATCCCGGCGGAGGGCAGCTGCACCATCGCGTTTCAGGGCGGCGAGCCCACGCTCTGCGGCCTTCCTTTTTTTGAAAAAGCGGTGGAATATGCCCGGCATTTCAACCGCAAGGACATTCGCATCGATTTTGCCCTGCAAACCAACGGATACGGGATCACAGCGGAATGGTGCCACTTTTTTGCAGAGAACCACTTTCTGGTGGGCGTATCGGTGGACGGCACCCGGGAAATCCACGACCGGTATCGGCATTCCCGGGAGGGCATGCCCACCTATGACCGGGTGCTGCGGACCATCGGCCTGTTTGAGGAATATCAGGTGGATTACAACATCCTGACGGTGGTTCACCGGGAGGTTGCCGAAAACATCCGCGCTGTTTATCAGGCTTATCGGCAACGCGGCCGGAAGTATTTGCAGTTTATCACCTGCCTGGACCCCCTGGGCGAGCCCCGGGGCCGGCAGGATTATTCCCTTTTGCCGGAGACCTACGGTCAGTTCCTGATCGATCTGTTTGAGCTGTGGTACGCCGATTATCAGCGAGGGAACGAGCCCTATATCCGCCAGTTTGAAAACTATATCGGCGTTTGCCTGGGCATGCAGCCCGAATCCTGTGAACAGCGGGGGACCTGTGGTATCCAGTACACCGTGGAGGCCGACGGCGGCGTGTATCCCTGCGATTTCTACGTGCTGGACGATTGGAAGCTGGGCAATTTCAACCAGGACCGCATCGCGCAGATCGATGAGCGGCGGGAAGCGCTGGGCTTCTGCGCGCGCTCGCTCAATCACCCCCCGGAATGTAAGGCGTGCCCCTGGTTTTCCCTGTGCCGGGGCGGCTGCTATCGCAGCAGGCTGGAGGCGGGAGAAACCGACGCGGGGCTCAACTACTTCTGCAAAGGATACAAAATGTTCTTTGAGCGCTGGGCCGGAACGATCCGGGAGATCGCCGGAAGGATCAAATGAGGCCCAAATAAGAATTGGACAAACAGGAATTGGACGGGGACGGGTACGCGCTTTCTGAAGAAAGCTGTGCAAAGACTTTTGGTTGGCGAACGGGAGTGGCCGTTCTTTCCGGCGATTTCTGCCAGTTTAGTTTATGGTTGGCTGAAAGAGATCGTCTGGGGGCAATGAAAAAGTCTTCTGCTGTCAGATACAAGCAAGCTTGATCTGCCGTCAGCCGCCTTTTTCGGGATTGGTTCGCAATCCTCGGTCTGCTGCGCAGACCGCCCCCAGACTCGCATGCAGCGTAAACCAAACTTCGTTGCACCCAACCGCTCCAGAAAGGACGGCGGCTTGCCGACGTCCATGCTGCGTCAGCAGCATAGCCGCAAAAGGAAATCCGCTGGTCGAGCTTGCTCGTTCCAGCGGGTTTTCCTTTGCGGCGTATTTCTGGAGCACGTTACAAGTCAAGCCCCTTCCATCAACTGGCGGAAAATGCTGGAAAGTGCATTCAACCTGGTTCGCCAGGATGGGTCCAGGGTATGAAATACCCTGGTGCAGGGTCATAGGGGCCGCAGAGGCCCCTATCGTCTTTCCCCGTCCAATTTCTTTTATATATCGTTCCGGTCAGGGCTCAATATGAATTACTTCGATCCCCATTACGTCGGCTGCTTCCTGGAAGGCCTGGCGGCAGTCTGCCCAGACCAGCACATAATGGTGGGGAATGCCATGACGGATCAGCGCTTCGGAAATGCCTCGAACGGGGGAGTTCATGCGCACCACGCTCATGCAGCCGCGGGTATTGCGGTCCCGGTCCAGGGCTTCGCCCTGCATCAGCACCAGCTTGTACTGCCCGTGGTCGTTGTGCAGGCGGGCGATGGTCACCTGTCCGGGCTTGAGCGCCGTCCAGAAGGCCGAGCCCTGGCCGATCAGCGGATGATTGCACAGCTCCGGATGATATTTTTCGTTGTGCAGCGCCGGGGCCGCGTTCCCGCAGTGCCAGAAGGTCATGGTGTTTTCCTGCTCATCCATATCGATCATATCGGCGATGAAGGGCTTTTGACCGGTGAGCAGCTGCTCCATCACCTGGGTGATGGCGGCGTCCACATCGCTTTCACAGCCCACGGTGATATCCTCCTCCAGCAGGCGGCCCAGCACGGCGCAGGGCTGGATGTGCATGTTGGTCATTTCGGGCCAGCATTTGATGGCGCCAAAGTCGTACCCCTGATCCTTCATGATCTTCTTGATGGCCAGGAAGGAGCGGCTGTGCAGCTCCAGATGCCCCTCCGGCAGCCGGGAAATATCCCATGTTTCACGCACGTGGGCCATGTCGGCCTCCACCTCGGCCTGGGGCAGCTTTTTCATTTCGTCGTCCACCACCTGCAGGTCGGAGGAGTTCATGGTCATGCCAAACACCCGGCGGATCGCCGCCTCATCGAAGGTGCTCACATAATAATTGGTGGGCCTGTATCCAAACATGCCGATGCTCATGCCGTTCATGGCTTTTTTGACGGCGTAGGCGCGCAGCAGGCGCAGGATCTTTCCGCCGGCGGCGTCCTCCTCCGGGTCGCCGTACACGGTATGGCAGGCATAGCCCATGCGGTGCAGGGCGGCGGCGTTCATTGTCATGGCGCACAGGGCGTTTGCCCACAGGCGTTCATCACGTTCAAAGGGCGGCTCATGGGGAGCCCACAGGATAAGAGGCACGTCCATCCGCTGTTTGATGGCCGCAGCGATATCGTCGGCCGTAAACGCGCCGTACACCATGACCACCACGTCCACCAGCGCGGCGCGGAAATCATCGATGGCGGCATATACCTCCTGGGGCGTGGTCATCACGCGCTCCGGGATCACCAGATTCATTTCCTGTCCCAGCTGTTCCCGCAGCCAGGCGCTGTACTGCGCCAGCCGCCGATCAGGCAGCGCCTGGGGCCAGCGCCCCGATTTGGTTACCATCAGCCCCACGTTCAGCTTTTTTGTTGCCATCATTATCACTCCATCTTTCTATGGTTTGCTTTATGCCCTGCCCTCGGAGCCGGACAGCGCGATGATCTGCTTCACGTCCTCGATCAGCTGCCGGCAGGCGTATTGGCTCACCTTCCAGCTGTGGCCCTGATGATCGCCTTGCAGGCCTTCCTGGAGGTATTGGATATATTTCCAGCGGATCTGGGTGCCAAAGTTGATTTTTGCCACGCCCAGATGGATCGCGTCGCGGATCACGCTCTCCTCCATGCCGGTGCAGCCGTGGAGCACCAGGGGCAGATCGCAAAAGCTGCGCACCCGTTCCAGAATCTCCAGATGGATATCGGGCTTGCCTTTGTAGAAGCCATGGGCGTTGCCGATGCCGATGGCCAGCGTATTGGGCTGGCACAGCGAAAGAAACTCCCGCACCTCCTCCGGATTGGCCAGGTTTTTGTTTTCCTGCACGATGCCGTTTTCCAGCCGCTGCAATTCGCCGATCTCGGCCTCCACCGGCACTTTGAAGCAGCGCGCCACATCCACTACGCGCTGGGTGAGCGCCGCGTTTTCGGCCACGGGGCGGGTGGAGCCGTCGATCATCAGCGAGGTGAAGCCCAGGCGCAGCGCCTCCATGCAGATGGGAAAACCGTCGCCATGGTCCAGATGGATGGATACCGGCACAGACACCTTTCCTGCGCACCATTTGGCCACCTGCACGAACCAATCATGGCCGCTGTACGCGCCGGTGGCCACATAATGCGCCAGTATGATGGGCGAGCGCATCTGCTCGGCCGCCTGGCAGATGGCCATGATGATATCATAGTTGCCGCCCTGGGTGTTGATGGCCGGGATGGCGTAGCCGTTATCCTTGGCTCGCTGCATCTGTTCCAGATTGGTACAAAGCACTTGCGATTCCTCCTTGTCGCCCGGGTTGATTGACACGGGCTGTACATCAATGTTATAGTAAATCGATCTTTTTTGTGTGAGGTAACAGCGCATGAACGCCATTCAGCATGCAGCCACCCGCAAGGATGTGGCGCGGGAAGCGGGCGTATCGGAAACGATCGTTTCCTATGTGCTCAACAACAATCGCCCGGTATCGGCGGATAAGCGCAAGCGCGTGATGGAAGCTGTGCGCCGGTTGAACTACCGTCCCAACGCCATCGCCCGCGCCCTCAAGGGCAAGGGCAACAGCCATTTGCTGTTCATTGTGGACAACATCGCCAACGAATACTTTGGCCGTCTGATGCAGGATTTCAACGCCATTGCCTATAACGAGGGGTATTTGGTGTCGCTGATGGAGACGGTGAATTCCCGGGAGTTTGTCAGCCGCATCCTGTCGCGCCAGGTGGACGGGGTGGTGATCTCCTCCACGATCCTGGACGGACAGTATATTCAAGCGCTGATCGACAGCGGCCTGCCCACCGTATTGCTGATGGTGCGGGATTACGAAAACCTGACAGGCCGCTTCGCGCGGCTTTATACCGGCATTGAGCCGGGCATCATGACCGCCGTGCGCGCCCTCAGCGAGCAGGGCCGCCGCCATATCGTGTATGTGGATCGCGTCAGCGCCAACGGCCATTTTTCCAGCGAACGCGACCCGCGTTACCGCGGCTTCTGCCGGCAGATGGCGGCCCTTGGCTACGCGCTGCCCGAAAGCTCCTTTGTTTCGGGCTGTGCGGATTTTGACGCCCTGAGCGCCGCCATAACGGCGCGTATTGACAGCGGCGTGCCGGTGGACGCCTTTGTGTGCCGCAACGATCGCATCGCCTGCACCGTGCTGAAGACCATCCAGAACGCGGGACGCCGGGTGCCTGAGGATGTGGCGGTGGTGGGCTACGATAATTCGGACCTGAGCCGGTTTTCCACGCCGCAGCTGACCTCGGTGATGCACGATCAGGCCGATATCGCCCACGGCATCCTTTCGCTTACCGAAACGCTGATCCGCGGCGAAGCGCCTGCCGATTGGCATTCCCACGCGCGGCTGATCCTGCGGCAGTCCACCTGAGGCTTATTTGTTATCCAGCACGATGGCCAGCGACAGATGCCGCGGGGCGTCGGGATCGATGTCTTTGGACAGGGCGATGTGATAGCCCAGCAGCTGAGAGAAGATGACGGCCAGCGCCGCGGCGCTCAAACGATCCTCGCCCACGGTCAGCGTATAGCGACCGCCCGTCGATTCGGGCTGCGTGCCCAGCACGGCGGTCACCGCGCCATAGCCCTCCATTTCGCGTATCAGGGCGGCGTCGCCCGCGGCGGTATTGCCGTCGGCCAGCAGCACGATCAGCGTGCGGTCGGTCACCAGGCTCATGGGTCCGTGGCGGTATTCCAGGGAGAAATAAGCCTCGCTGTTGGTCAGGCCCATTTCCTTCATTTTGTTCATGCTTTCATTGGCAATACCATAGTAGATGCCTTGTCCCAGGGTGATAAACAGATCCAGGGCGGGGTTTTCTTTTACGATGCGCGCGGCCAGGGCGTCCATCTGCGGGATCAGCCGTTCGGCCTGCCGGGGCAGGCTGGACAGGCGGTTCAGTTCCTCTTTTTTGCCTGCGCGGCAAAGGGAAATGATTTGCGCCATCAGCACCATGGCGGTGAAGGAACCGGTCATGATGATGCTCTTTTCATCAATGCCCGGGCACAGCGCCATTTCATCGTTGTATGTCGCGCTGCCGCTGTCGCAGGTGATGGCCAGCGTTTTCACGTTGGGCAGGGTCCGCACCCGGTCAATGGCCATGCGCACCTCGGTGGTGATGCTTTTGCGCGTCATGGGCAGGACCAGCGTTTTGCCCTTGATGTATACTTCGGGCGTATAGTACAGCTCGGAGCAGCAAACCGCCCGGGCGGGAATATCGTTATACAGATTGAACACATAGGCTGAGGTCTGGGCCAGATACAGCGATGTGCCGCAGCCGGTGAAGATCACCTGGTCATAGGGCTCGCGGAATACGCGCTCCACCGTTTGCGCCACGGCGGGCAGCGTGTCCAGCACCGCCTGGAAGGCCGCGGGCTGCTGGTAGATCTCGCGATAGGTCAGTTCGCCGTTTTGCTTCTTCATGGCTTTGTCTCTCCTTTATTATACTCGGTTCCTCCCCAGGAGGAAAAAAGCTAACCTTTCACTGCTCCTGCCACCAGGCCCTTCACCATATATTTCTGGAAGAAGAAGAACAGCAGCAGCATGGGCAGGATGCCGATGATCGAAATGGTATTGACCAGCGACCAGTCATAGGAAAGCTCGCCCAGGTACCGGGCTGAAATGCCCACCGACAGCGTGCGCAGCTCGTCGGACTGGATCAGGATGGCCGCGTGCAGGAAATCATCCCAGGCCATCAGGAAGGAATAGATGCCAACGGCCAGCAGCCCGCCCTTGACCAGGGGCAGCGAGATCGTGAACATGGTGCGGAAGCGCCCGGCGCCGTCCACGCTGGCGGCGTCCTCGATGCTGACCGGGACGCTGTCAAAGAAGGAGGACATCAGCATGGTGCTGAAGGCCACCTGCGCCGCCGTGATGGCCAGGATCAGGCCGGGAAAGGTGTTGATCAGATCGACGCTTTGCAGCAGCGAATAGAGCGAAATCAGGCGGCTTACCACGGGGAACATCTGGGAGGCAGTCAGCAGGGCCACCAGCGCCGGGTTGAACTTGACGTGCAGCCGGGACAGGGCGTAGCCGGCCATGCAGCTGATGAGCAGCGTGATCAGCGCCACCGCACCGGAAACGATAAAGTTGTTTTTATAGTAGACGAAAAACAGGTTGTTTTCGGTAAACAGCTTGATATAGCTTTCCACCGTAAAATCCTTGGGCCAGAAGGTGGGCGGATACAGGTAGGATTCCAGGTTGGTTTTGAAGGATGTGATCAGCATCCAGTACAGGGGAAACAGCAGAAACAGGAGCAGCAGGAGGAGCAGCAGGTATTTTCCCGCGCTTGCCAGGCGGGACGCGGTCTTTCGTTTCATTCCTGGCACCTCCTCACTCGATTTCCTGTCGCTTCATGCACTTGCGGAAGACCCAAACCACCACGATCATCAGCAGCATCCAGATGGTGGTCACCGCCGCGCCGGAGCCCAGGTTCTGACTGACGAAGGCCTCGCGGTAGGACATCACAGCCAGCGTGGTGGTGCTGTTGGAGGGGCCGCCGCCCGTCATGGTCCAGATCAGCGGGAACTGCTTGAAGTTTTCGATGATCGCCATGGTGAGGATTACCTGGATCACGCTGCGCATATAGGGGATCACGATGCGGAACAGGCGGGTAAAGTAGCCCGCGCCGTCGATGGTGGCGGCTTCCAGCATATCGTCCGGCACGTTTTGCAGCCCGGCCAACAGCAGCAGCGTGGTCAAAGGGATCTGCTTCCACAGCGCGGCGATGCCGATGCCCGCCAGGGCGAAGCGGGTGTTGTTCAGCATGGCAAAATCGGTGACGCGGCCAAAGCTGAACACATTGACCAGATATTTGAACAGGCCGTACTGGCTCTGAAAGATCCACAGCCAGATCAGCGCCGAGATCACGGTGGGCACCACCCAGGGCATCATCATGACGCTGCGGATCAGGCGCGCGCCGCGCACGTTGCTGTTCAGGATCAGCGCCAGGATCATCCCCAGCAAAAACTGGGACAGCACCACCAGCACCACAAAGCCGAAGGTGCGGTATATGGTGGGCAGGAACTGCTTGTTGCGGAACAGCTTGATATAGTTTTCAAAGCTGTTCCAGGTGGCCGGCGTGCCCCGCAGGATGTTTTTCATCTTGTATTCGGTGAACGACATGCGCACCGAATCGGCAATGGGGATCAGAATGAAGGCGGTGACGATGGCCAGCGCGGGCAGAATGAGCATCAGCCAGAACAGCCGGTCGCCTGTGGCCTTCTTGAAGTGCATTTTTCTTTGCATGTTCATCCGTCCTTTGGGTACAAAAAGGGCGGGAAAGCGATAAAACAGCATCACTTACCGCATTTTTCACTTTCCCGCCCCGCGTGATAGCATGGACTGATGGGCGGGGCTTGCCCGCCGGGAGCGCTTATTCGCCGATTTCGCCGTAAGCGCTGCTGTCCTTGAAGGCCTGAATGGCGTCCTCCACGGACATGCCGTTCAGGGTGATGTTCTGGGCCAGGGTGTCCAGCTCCAGGTTCAGGTTGCCCAGCTCCTCGATCATGGGAACGGCCTTCACGTTGCCCTGGCTGCCGGTGGCGCCGGCCAGAACGGCCTGCACTTCCATGTTGGCCTGGCTGGTCTTGGCGCTCCAGCCGGCGGCGATATCCTGCACATAGTGGCCCAGCACTTCGTCGGAGGTGACGTAGGCGATGAACTTGTTGACGCCTTCGGCGTTGCCGTTTTTGTTGGATACCATGAACACGCCGGCGCTCAGCACGGACTGGCCGGAGCCGCTGCCGCCCTTCATGGGCGCGGCGGAGGCGGTGTAATCGATGGCGTTGGGGTTGATGCCGGAAACGCCGCTGAAGCCCCAGGCCTGATCATAGTACATGGCCAATTCGCCGTTGGCGAAGGACTGGCGCAGCTCCTTGAGCTTCTGGTTGGTGGTCATGTAGCCGGCGTCGTAGAGATCCTTCAGGGTCTGCAGCGCCTGCTTGAAGCCCTCGTTGTCAATGCTCATCTTGCCGGTTTCCAGATCCAGCACGTCGCCGCCGAAGTTGTAGATGAAGGCGGTCAGCGCGGTGCCGGAGATGGCGACGGAAGCGGTGGTCTGGCCGAAGGGCACCACGGGGTTGCCGGTGATGGGGCTCTTGAGAGCGGCCAGCTTTTCGCACACGGCGGGCAGCTCTTCAAAGGTGGTGGGCACTTCCACGCCCGCTTCGGCAAACAGATCCTTGTTGTAGTAGATGATGAAGGGCGATACATAGTAGGGCAGGGAGTAGATCTCGTCATCGTACACGCAGGATTGCAGGATGGTCTGGTCAAACTCGCCCAGCAGCTCGGGGGTCAGCACTTTGGTCACGGGGGAGAAGGCGTAGGCCAGGGTGGAGGTCCAGCTCAGCTCGCCAAACAGCGCGTCGCAGTAATCCTGTGCGCCGGCGGCGGTGATCACGGTGTTGGTGGTCTGGCTGTATTCCGAGGTCACCCATTGCAGGTCATATTCGGGATACTGGGCCTCGAAGCCGGCTTCCACGTCCTCCCAGAACTGGGTGTAGTTGGATTCCAGCACCGCGTAGTTGGATACCTTCAGCACGGTCTTTTCGCCGTCGGCCATGGCGGAGACGCTCAGCAGGGGCAGCGCCAGGCACAGCACCAGAAACAGGGACAGCAGTTTTTTCATCGTTCTTTCCTCCTTGTTTATTGGAAAGGCGCTCATTGGCCTTTCGGTTCAATGGGGACAGGGATGGTGGATGCCGTATGGGATAGTTTACTCGAGTGTACAACGATCAAAATTATAAGGAGATCGCTCTCTTGTATCAAAGATATCACTTATTGACCACTTTGTCAATACCTTGTGCAAGAAATATTCTGTGCGGTGAGGCGCGATGGATCAGTGAATGGTATCCCGGGGAAACAGCGTGGTGTTCAGGCCGGGGAAAGCCGCCACATCCCGGGAGGATGCGATGCATTCTGTGATGACCAGGCTGCCCTCCTGCACCAGCTCGGGGGCAATGGAGGTGATTTGCGCCGTCAGCGCCGCGGACAGCCCGCGCTTCAGCGCCGCAAATGCCGGGTCGGCGCTCAGGTCGTGGGTCTCCCGGGGATCGCCGCGCAGATCAAACAGCAGCTCGCTGCCGTTCACCGTGGAACGCAGGTATTTATATCCGCCGCGCAAAAGCATGAAATACCGGTTTTCGCAGTCGCCAAACAGCGTCCGGTCGGGCCCGGCATCGGCCAGCAGATCGCGCCCGTCCACGGGCCTGGGGCAGGCGATGCCGCACAGGTTCAACACCGTGGGTAGGATATCGGCCAGCGTGGCGTCGCGGTCATCTGTTTTGCCTGCCAGCGGATGGCCCGCGCCAAAGGCCGCCGGCGGCTTGATCAGCAGCGGCACGTGACAGGAGCCCTCCAGGTGCACGCTTTTGGCCGCCATGCCATGATCGCCCAGCATATCGCCGTGATCGGAGGTGAAAATGATCCAGGTGTTTTGCAGCAGATCGAGTTCCCGTAGGCGGGCAAACAGCAGCCCCAACTGATAATCGATCTGCGTGACGCAGGCGTAATAGGCGCGCCGCCAGTCCTGCCGCTGCGCGTCGCTGAGATATTCCAGATCGGACAGCATCCAGGTGGGCCGGTAAAAGCCCAGGGCGTGCTCCTTGCCAGTCCAATCGCCCTGGACGGCAGGGGGCAGCGCCTTTCCGGCGTACAGCTGCCAATAGGGAAGCGCGGGGTCCAGCGGCGCGTGGGGCTTGGTGAAGCTGGTCCACAGGAAAAAGGGCCTCGTCGGGTCGCGGGTTTCCAAAAAGTCCATGGAGCGTTCCACGATCCAATGGGTCAGGTCGTTTTCCTCCCCGGTCGAATTGATATAGGGAGCCTGCTCGTTTTCTCCCACGCCGTGGCGGCGGGTATGGGGCTGACCCGTTCGCCTTTGGGCGCGGAAGTAATCCATGGGCAGCTCCATGCGCTGAAAACCGTAGCAGGCGCGCATGGGCTCAAAGTGCATCTTGCCCTCGGCGCAGGTCTGATAGCCGTTTTCGCCCAGCAGCTGCGGCAGGGTGGGGCGATGGGCCAGGGGCATGCTGCCGTCGTTGCCCAGTGCGCCGTGATGCTCGGCTTCCAGCCCCGTCATGATGGTGGCCCGGGCGGGCATGCAGACCGGGCACAGCGACCGGCACTGGGTATAGGTGATGCCGGCGCGGACCAGCCAGTTCAGGTGCGGCGTCCAGATGCTGCCGTTGCCCAGGGCGTTGATGGTGTCAAAGCGCTGTTGATCGGTGGTGATCAGCAGGATGTTGGGCCGTTTGCTCATGGCTGCTCCTCCCTCTGATAAACGCAGTCGCCGCGCACGAAGGTGCGCCTCACCTGGCATTGATCGTCCAGCAATACGATATCGGCGTCCAGCCCGGGGGCCAGGCAGCCCTTTTGCCTGTCGATGCGCAGCAGCGCCGCGGGATTCTGCGTCAGCAGCGGCAGCGCCTTTTCCAGCGGCTCCATGGTGAATCGCATCAGGTTGATCAGCGCCTGCCGCATGGTCAGCGTGCTGCCCGCGCGGCTGTCGCCCACGGCCAGCCGGGCATCGCCGTCCCGGACGATCACGTCGTTCACGCCCAGCTTGTACCGTCCATCGGGCAGGCCCGCGGCCATGATGCTGTCTGTGATGGCCACAACACGCCCATAGCCTTTGCATTTCAGCAGCATGCACACTGTGCCCGGATGCAGGTGACGGCCATCGCATATGGCTTCGCACCAAACGTCGCTTTCCAGCCCGGCGCCCATCAGCCCCGGCGCGTGCTGGTGAAACAGCTGCATGCCGTTGAAGGTGTGGGTGATGGCCCGGGCGCCGTCGCGGATGGCCTGCATGCTCTGCTCATAGGTCGCGCCGGAATGCCCCAGGGCCACCGCGGTGCGCGGCGCGGCATAGGGGATCAGCTCCGCCACCCCCGGCACCTCGGGGGCCACGGTCAGATAGCGCAGCGTCTCTCCCGCCGAGGCCATGTAGCGCTTCAGCAAATCGGTATCGCCCGCCCGCAGCAGCCATTCGGGCATCGCGCCCTTGTACTGGGGCGAAAGGAAGGGACCTTCCAGATGCGCGCCCAGCAGCTGAGCGCCATAGCCGCGCTGCCTGGCCACTTTTTTGATCGTTTCGATGCAGCGCAGCGTCTGTTCCTCGGTGTCGGTCAGCACGCTGGCGTTGAAGGCCGTCACGCCCTGGCTGGCAAAGAAAGCGGCGATCTTTTTGAGCCCCGCTTCGTCGGCGGCGTTCACATCAACGCCCACCGCCCCATGGGTGTGCGCGTCGATGAAGCCGGGCACGGCGCGCATGCCGCCGCCGTCGATCTCCGGCAGGCCGGCGGGACGCGGCACGCCCTGGCCGATGCGCGTGATCACGCCATCCTCCACCAGTATTTCGCCGGGCGCAAAGCGGCCCTGCTGATATACGCTGCAATGCGACAACACAAAGCTGTTCATGTTTTCCTCTTCCCCGTCACTCCGCGATCCGTTCTTTCAGCCGCAGGAAACGCGGCAGATCGCCGCCGATCAGCGGACGGCACCAGTCGGTAAATTCCGCTGTAACGCCCATGCCGTCCGGCGTGATCCAGGCGTCGGGCAGCTTGCGTTCCACCAGCATCACATCGGCGATGGCCGTTTCGCCCAGGCGGGTTTGGTATGCGCCATCGCCCCGCTCCAGCGTGACCATCCTGCCGCTTTTGCCGGAAAGAGCCAGCTCGGCGGCCCGGCGGCCGCAGGCCACGGCCTCGTCCCGGTCCAGCGGGCTTTGGAAGGCGTAGGAGGCGCGGCCGCAGATGCCGGGCTTCTCGCTGCGGGCCTTGATGCCCAGCCGTTTGATCACCAGATTAGCCAGATGCGCGCTCACATCGCCGTAATAGACGGCCCGGCCCGTTTTGAAAATGGGCTCCACGATGGGCGTGCCGTCGGCGTAGTGCAGCCCTTCGCTGGCCACCACCACGGCGCAGCCCTGGCGGTCATAAATGGCCTTGACGGCCGCCAGGAACCGCTCTTCGTCAAAGTCGCGCTCGGGCAGGCAGATCAGATCGGGGCCAAAGCCCGTATCGGCGGCCAGCGCTGACGCCGCCGCCAGCCAGCCGGCGTTGCGGCCCATGGCTTCCACCACGCAGACGTGGATGGGCAGGGCGTGCACATCCTGGCAGACCTCGCTGACGGTGGCGGCCAGATAGCGCGCCGCGCTGCCAAAGCCGGGGGCGTGATCGGTGACGGCGATATCGTTATCGATGGTTTTGGGGATGCCGATCACCTGGATGCCATGGGCCTGGCACACCGCCTGCATGTGGCCGCAGGCGTCCATGGTGCCGTTGCCGCCGTTGAACAGAATATAGCGGATATTATGACGAATGGCGATCTCGGCCATGCGCTGATAATCGGCCTCCGCCAGCGGCGTGCGCGAGGTGCCGATCACCGTGCCCGGGGTGATCAGCAGCTGCACCCTTTCCTCCGCGTTCAGCCGGGTCAGATCGATGAACTTTTCAGCCATCAGCCCGCCTGTGCCGCCGTTTGCGCCCAAAACGGCGTCCACCCGGCCCTGGGCCGCCTGCAAAACGCCGTAGACCGACGCGTTCATCACCGCGGTGGGCGCGCCGCCGTGCACCAGCAGCATGTTTCCCTTTTCCATGATCCTATCCTCCAAATATCAAAACCTGAAATGATGAAAGAGCGCATGATAAAACTATCATGCGCTTTGCGCCGTTATTTTCCCAGCGCCTTGAACATCCAGCCCTTGTAGGCTTCCACGCCGGGCTGGTCAAAGGGGTTGATGCCCAGGATCTCGCCCGAAAGCGCGCAGGCAAACTGGAAGAAATAGAACAGCTGGCCGAAATGATAGGCGTCGATGGCCTCGACCTCCAGCAGCACGCAGGGCATCTTGGCGCTGTGGGCTGTCACGGTGGCTTCAAAGGCAGCCCGGTTGATGTCCCAGAAGTCCTTGCCGTTCAGATAGTCAAAGTGATCGGCCTTGCCGTCGCTGTGGATGATCAGGCTTTCGGTGGACGCCTTCACGTCCAGGAAGGTTTCAAACATCAGCGGCGCGCCGTCCTGCAGGTATTGGCCCACGGCGTGCAGCTCCTCGGAATATTCCGCCGCCACCGGGAAAATGCCCTTGCCGTCCTTGCCCTCGCTCTCGGCAAACAGCTGCACCCACCATTTGTAGAACCAGCGGAACTGGGGCTCGAAGGAAGCCAGCATTTCCAGGGCGTAGCCCTGCCGATGATACAGGTTCCGCAGCGCGGCGTAGCGCAGGGCGAGGTTGCTTTCGGCGTCGGCTTCATGCAGCAGCTTCGCCATATCCCGGCCGCCCTGCACCAGGCCGCGGATATCGATGCCCGCCACCGCCATGGGCAGCAGTCCCACGAAGCTGAAGGCGCTGTAGCGTCCGCCCACGTCGGTGGGGAAGGGCACGAAGGTATACCCCTCCCGCTGGCACAGCGCCTCCAGGGAGGAACCGTAGGTGCCGGTGCAGATGGTGCGCCGGGCAGCTTCCTCCGGGCTGTATTTTTTCGCCATGGCTTCCCGCAGGATACGGAAGGAGGAGCCGGGCTCCAGCGTTTCAAAGTTCTTGGCGATGCAGTCGATGGCGTACTCCTTGCCCTCCAGGGAGCGCAGCATTTTTTTCAGCGCGTGGGGGGACAGGGTGTTGCCGGCGTAGATGATTTCCACGCCATCCTCGGCCAGCGCCTCGATCACGCTGCGGGCGGCGTTGTTGCTGCCGCCCACGCCGATGAGCACAAAGGCGTCGCAGGTGGCCTTCACCTGCGCGGCGATGCGTTCGATCTGATCCAGCCATTTTTCCCCGGCCCACCGATCCACATCCATCCAGCCCTGGCTGTCGGCATATTTTTCTTCTCCGGCCTGGACCCGCTGCAAAACGGGCGCGGCCTCCCGCATGGCCCGCAGCAGCATTTCCTCCGTTACCCGATGGGCGGCGTCGCGGACGGTCATGTTCAGCATGGCGTCATTCTCCTCTCAAATTCAATCAGCACCCGCAGGGATGGGCCGGCGCGTCGTCCCGGTAATGGCTGTTTTCCTCGGGGTTCTTCATGCACAGATGCACAGCGGCGGTGGTAAAGGTCTTGGGCAGCGCCAGAATGTTGGGGTTTTCGCCAACGAACTTGCGTTTGGCGTCCTCCAGCGCTTCCTCGATGGTGGCCCGGGTCTTGAGCCCCATGCCGCGGGCAATGCCGGGCTCCCGCGCGCCCACGATATAGATGGCGCTGGTGTGCATTTCGGCCAGGTGGCCGCAGCTCATCATGCTGAACCCGTGGAAGGGATGGAAGGCGTTGGCGAAGCGGTATTTGCGGATGTATTCCTCGTTGGTGGCAAAGTATTCGCCATAGCGGTTCATATCGGGCAGCGTCTGCATGTAATCGTGCTGGAACATTTCGTACAGCTCCTTCAGGTACGGCCAGCGCTCCTCGTGGAACCAGCCGTCGCAGATGGAGGGCACGATGAACACGCAATGATCGCTCAGCACCCGCTTGTGGCGGATCACCTGGGCGGACAGCGCCTGCATCATCTGGATGGGGTTGGTGCCCATGCCGTCGCCGTAGTGGAAGTTGGTGGGCATGCCGAACACTACCACGTCGTATTTCTTTTCGGCCCAGTGCACATAGGTGCGCTTGTCGGCGGTTTTCCAGCTGACGGGCTGCATCTCCTTGGCCCAGCCGCTGTTGATCTCGATTTGACGGGATTTGGTATCCAGCACAGCGTCGCAGCAGAAGAACCTTTTGCCCATCTTTTCTTCCATGTGCATGCCCTGCTGATCGAATTTATCCCGCATCAGGCTGGAGGTGGATACCGGCACAAAATCGGGCCGGTGCATCACCTGGGGCACATGATGGGCGCTGATGCTGCGCCAATGGCTGATGCCGGTGGCGCAGTGCTTGTAGCCGCCTGAATAGCCGCCGTAGGGGTTGCCTTGGGTGTGGCCGATCAGGATGGCCACGTCGGCGTCGTATACATATTTATTCATGATTACATGGTCGCCCTGGGCGGTGAAGCCCAGGTCCACCAGGTGGTCGTAATCCTCGCTGTCGTGGCTGGTGATCTGGCCGGAATACCAGAATTCGTTGAACAGCGCGTTGCCCAGGATCTTCCTGGCTTCGTGCATGGGCGTGCGGGGATGGAGACCGTTGGAGAACAGCAGCAGGATGTTTTCCTTTTTGATCCCGGCGCCGTACAATTCGTCCAGGCAGGCGCGGATGGCCACCTTGCGGTGGCTGGTCTCCTGGCAGCCGCCCTTGACGATATCGGGGATCACGAACACCACGGTTTTTTTGCCCTTGACCAGCGTCGCCAGCGGCTCCATGCCGATGGGATGGCGGATGGATTGCAGCGTGGCGGCATACAGGCTGTCCCAGTCCTGGGGCAGGCAGGGAGGATCGGCCACCGTTTCGCCGGGGATGAACACGTCGGTATTGTCGGGCAGATTGGCGCTCATGAAGCCGTTGCCATATTCAAACTGGAGCTGCATGGTGTTCCCTCCTTATTATGCACAATGCTGCATATAAATGCGAATGATGTCCAGATATTCATCGGGATAGAAGCCGATCTCGCCCAGGAACCGGGTCAGGGCGATGAGCCCGCCGTCGATTTCGGGGATGGAAGCCAGCATGGCGGCGTTATCCTGCTTGAGCCCGCCGCCGTACACCACCGGCATGCCGCCGGTCTTTTCCTTGATAAAGCGGGCGATGGGGGCGATCACGTCGACGCCCGGCGGGGTTTTGCCCGGGCCGATGGCCCAGATGGGCTCGTAGGCAATGATCACGTTTTTCGTATCGACGCCGCGCAGGCCGATGGACAGCTGTTCGCCCAGCACCGCCTGCCAGCGGTCCCGCTCCTCGGCCTTTTCGCCGATGCAGTAGGTGACGGTCAGCCCCTGGCCGACGGCGCAGGCAATCTCCCTGTTCAGCAGGCGGTTGACGGCGGCGGTGTCGGCGATGCCCGCCTCCTGCAAAACGCCCAGCTTGTCGGCCCGCTCCTCGCAGTGGCCAATGATGGTGCTCTTCACGCCCAGCGCCTTCATGGCGGCGGCGGGGCGGTTGGCGGTGTACGCGCCAAAGTTGACGCCGGGGGCCACGTCCTGGCGGTATACGCTCTGGCAGCCGACCTCGATGACGCCGCTGCCGCCGGCCGCCTGGGCCGCCGGGATCACGTGCGCCTCGGGAAAATACATGGGAAAACGGGCCGCGCCCTGATACTGGGCTAACCCATCCTTTGCGGCGTCCACAATGGTTTGGGCCCATGAGCCGCCCTCGGCCAGACGGTTGACGCCGCCCAGGGCCGCGGGCACATCAAAGCGCTTCAGGTTCAGGCATAAATGTTTCATGATCAGATGCCCTCCTTCTTATACCGGTCGGCCATTTGCTCCAGCGTGATGGGCTGGATCAGGTGGCTCTTGCGATAGCTGCCAAACTGCACCAGCAGCGGCGCGATGGATTCCATGGTGCCGTCCTTCATGCAGGCAACGATCTTTTCCACGTCGGCGTTGGGAATGCTGCCGGTGATCACGGTATCCATGATGCTTTGCAGATAGTTGCGGGGATCGAAATTTTTGGGATTGCTCCGCATGCGGGCGTAGATATCGCCGATGGCGGGGCTCTGCTGCAAGGCCGGCTGCTCCAGGAACAGCTTCAGAATATTGCGGGTGCAGGCCAGGCGGATGTCGGTATCCACGTTGATCTTGTTGATGCCGCACTGGGCCACGTCCACCAGCTGGTTCACGTCGATGCCAAAGGCGTTTTCCAGCTGGCCGCCCATCTCGTTGATCTGCTGCACGTATTCCTGGGGCACGGTGGAGGAGCCGTGGCTCACCAGGAAGCCCCGGATGCCCTCGTGCATCATGCATTCCTTGGTGGCGATGGCGATTTCCCGGCGGATGCGGGTATCCTTGCCCTTGTTGGCGCCATGGCAGGTGCCGTAGCTGATGGCCAGGGCATCGCAGCCGGTCTTTTTGAAAAAGTCGATGGCCTGCATGGGATTGGTGTAGGTGCTGGTGGCGGAGAACACATGATCCTCCACGCCGGCCAGCACGCCCAATTCACCCTCTACGGTGACGCCGTAGGGATGGGCGTATTTGACCACTTCGCGGGTCAATTCCACGTTCTCTTCGTAGGGCAGACTGCTGCCGTCGATCATCACCGAGGTATAGCCGCCGTCGATGCAGGCTTTGACGCTCTCCAGGCTCTTGCCGTGGTCCAGATGCAGGGCGATGGGCACGGGGCTGCTTTCGCCGCAGGCTTTCACGGCGTCGCCCAGAGCCTTTGCGCCCCTGCGCTTTTGCTCGATGGTGCCGTGCATGAAATCCTCGGCCCCGCCCATATAGGCGTTGCTGGCCTCGGCGCCTTGCAGGATGGCGCCGGAATGCAGCAGCTCATGCACCCGCACGGCGGCCTCCACCTGGCCGAAGCTGTTCATGTTGAAGGCGGCTTGGCCGTAGCGATGGGCATCGGCAGCCTCCAGGATGGCTCGCATGGGAACTAACATGTTTTGCACCTCATTTCATCGATGATCGGTTTTACTGTACCTCGGTTTTGCAGGTATAAGCCCGTCTGCCCATCAGGTTCACCGGCCTGCCGGTCAGACAGATGGATCGCTGATCCACGATATCGGCGCTGCTGACGCCCAGCTTCAATTCCGCAGGGCCGCTCTCTACGCCGTAGATCATATCCTCGTTGTAATAGCCCAGGCCCGCCGCCTCCAGATGGAAGACGATGCGTTTGCTTTCCCCGGCCTTCAAGTGCACGCGCTTGAAGGCGGCTAATTGCATGTTGGGCCGGATCACATGTGCGCCGGAGAAGTGATAATACAGCTGCACCACCTGGTCGCCTTCCCTGCCGCCGGTGTTTTTGACGGTGCAGGCCACGTCGATCTGCCCGTCGGTGGGGAGCGTATCGGAGGACAGCGTCATGGGACTGACCTCGAAGGTGGTATAGCTCAGACCGTGGCCAAAGGGGAACAGCGGCTGATCGGTGTCCTCCACATAGCCGCCGGAGAAGATGGCGCTGGCCGTTTCATCGCCGCCGGAGGAATAGCCCGAGCCCACTCGATGGTTGTACACGATGGGCAGCTGGCCGATATGATGTGGCACGGTGAAGGACAGATGGCCGCCGGGATTGACGGTGCCGTCCAGCACGTCGGCCAGCACCCGGCCCGCTTCCGCGCCGGGCATGAAGGCCTGCACCATGGCCGATACGTGCTCCTTGGCCCAGGGCAGGGCGAACACGCCGGGGCCGTAGAGCACCAGCACCACGGGCTTGCCCACGGCGCAGATCTTCTCCAGCAGCTGCTGCTGCACGCCGGGCAGGTCCAGATGGCTGCGGTCCTTGCCCTCGCCGCCGGTCACATTGACCCAGCCGCAGTTGCCGCCCATGGCCAGGATCACGGCGTCGCTGTCCTTGGCGGCCTGAACGGCCGCCTCAAAGCCCGAGGTGTCCTCGCCGATGATATCGCAGCCTTGGGCGTAGGCGACGGCAAAGCGGTCGCTCAGCGCCTCCCGCAGGCTGCGCGCCCCCAGCTTGCGCAGCAGGGTGGGCAGGTCGTTCAGCTTCTTCTGGCTTTCTTCGTCAAACAGGTCCAGAATGGCCGCGAACATGTTCTTTTCTTTCTTTTTGCGCTGCTGATTCTCCTTGGCGGCCTCGTCGGCGATGCCGTTGAAGGTGACAGAATCCTCCTCTTCCGCCCCGGCCTTCATCATTTCGATGTAGGCAGGGTAGGTGTAGCCGCTGATGGGGTAGCGCAGGTTATCGGCGTGGGGGCCGATGACGGCCAGCTTCATGCCCTTTTTCAGCGGCAGGATGCCGTCGTTTTGGAGCAGCGTGATGGACGCCTCGGCAATGCGCCGGCTGACCGCGGCCTTTTCCGCGTTGGTCATGGCGGCTTTGACCTTTTCCACATCCACATAGGGATGCTCAAACAGGCCGTATTCAAACTTGATGGTCAGGATGCGGCGCACCGATTCGTCGATCAGCGCCTCGTCCAATTCGCCGCTGCGCACGTAATCGGGCAGCTGCCGGAAGGCGCCGCCCACCGGGATCTCGGTATCCAGGCCGCCCTTCTTGGCCAGCAGGCCGGCTTCCTTGTAGTTGGAGGCGATATGGAAATAATTGAACATCTTCATGATGCCGGCACCGTCGCTGGTGAGCGTGCCGTCAAAACCCATGGTATCCCGCAGCAGCGTGCGGGCGATCTTTTTGTTGGCGCCCACGCACTGGCCGTCGATCTCGCCGTAATTGGCCATCATGCCCGACACGTCGGCTTCCTTGGCCGCCGCCTCAAAGGGCGTGGCGAACACCTCGTACAGCTCCCGGTCGTTGATGCGGCTGACGGCGCAGTTCAGCCCTCCCTGGCTTTCGGCATAGCCCAGGAAGTGCTTGGCGATGCAGGCCGGGCCGTTTTGCTTATCGCCCTGCATGCCCCGGATATAGTGGACGCCCATCTGGCTGATCAGATAAGGGTCCTCGCCGTAGGTTTCATAGGTGCGGCCCCAGCGGGGATCACGGGATACGTCGATCACCGGGCTCATGGCGCTGTTGATGCCCACGGCGCGGCTTTCCTGGCCGATGATGGCCGCCATCTGCTCGGCCAATGCGGGTTCCCAGGTGCAGCCCACGTTGATCTGGGCGGGGAACAGCGTGCCCTCCGCGCCGGGGTAGCCGCACAGGTTTTCGGCCTGCAGGGCCACCGGGATGCCCAGCCGGGTTTCTTCCACAAAATAGCGCTGCAGCGTATTGCTGATTTCAGCGATCTGCGCAGGATCCACGATGCCCACCATGGAATACTGGGTGAAGCGTCCGTGACCGTCGGGGAATTTTTCACGAAGCACGTCCAGGGATACCTTGCCATCCTTCATAAAACCGGCGGGCAGATCGCCGCATAGCTGGGCCGCCTTTTCCTCCAGGGTCATGCGGGACAGCAAATCTTCCACTCGCTTTTCCACAGGCTGGGAGGCATCCTTGTACAGCTCCATGGGTAAACACGCTCCTTTTGTTCGTTAATTCATTTAACAAAATATCAGATTTTCATATATCTGTCAATAGTCTTCCTTAAATGAAAATGTCATTGACAACCGAAGAAAGATCTGATATTATTTAAATTGATAAATTAATTAGTGATACTTTTGCTGCACTTGCAGATCGACGAAGGACCGAAGGAGGAGCGTGGCTATGACAGGATTGCACCCGGCGCTGCCCTTTGCCGAAGCTGAAATCAAACGATATTTGTGCCTGGCGGGGCTGGAGGATCAGAATCTTCCGCAGATTGTCCTGCGGGCGAAGGATGAGGAGCGGGATGCGTACACCATCGAGGCCACGCCCGAGCGCATCGCCGTCATGGGCAGCAATCCCCGCAGCGCGCTGATCGGCGCATACGCATATTTAAAGGAAATCGGCTTTGCCTTCTACGCGCCGGGAGCGGATTTTACCCGTATTCCCCGCATCGCCGACGCCGCTCGTCTGTCCGTGCCCCGGAAGGAAACAAAAGCCCTGCATGATTTCCGCGGCGTATGCATCGAGGGCGCCGCGTCCCTGGAGCAGATGTGCGCCTATATCGATTGGCTGCCCAAGGCGGGCATGAACATCTGCTTTGTCCAGTTTTTCCGGCCCGATATTTTCTTTGAACGGTGGTACAGCCATCAGAACAATCCCTTGGTGCCGCCCGAGCCTTTGACCGAAGATCAAATGGAAGCCTATGACCGGCAGCTGGCGCTGGAGATCAAAAAGCGGGGACTGATGCTGCACAGGGCAGGGCATGGATGGACTTCCCGGGTGCTGGGATACCCCGGCAACGGCTGGCATAAGGGAAAAACCGCCCAGGAAGAGCCCATGCGCCAGCGCATGGCGCTGCTCCATGGAGAGAGGCACCTGTTTGGCGGCGTGCCGGCCAACACCAACCTGTGCTACAGCCGGGAGGATGTGCAGCAGGCGCTGACCGACGAAGTGGTGGCCTACGCCACGGCCCATCCCGAGGCCGACGCCATCCATTTCTGGCTGGCTGACGCATACAATAACCTGTGCGAATGTCCCGACTGCCGGCGCACCACGCTGTCCGACCAGTATGTGCGCATCCTGAACCGGATCGACGCGGCGTTGACCCAGGCAGGGCTTTCCACCCGGATCGTTTTCCTGCTGTATCAGGAGCTGCTGTATCCGCCCAGAGAGGAACGCATCCTGCATCCCGAGCGGTTCATCCTCATGTTCGCCCCCATTTCCCGCACCTTTGAGGCCTCCTATCCCGGCCAGCTCCCCGGCGGCGATTTGCCTCCATACCGGCGCAACGCCATGACGCTGCCCCTGGGGATTGAGGAGAATCTGCGGTACTACGCCGCCTGGCGGAAGATTTTCCCCGGCGACGCCTTCATCTATGATTATCACCTGGGCCGGGTGCATTACGGCGATCCGGGATATATGAAGATCGCCCGCGCGCTGAAGGAGGACATCGGCCACTTGGCGCCCCTGGGCTTCCGGGGCATGATAGCCTGTCAGGAGCTGCGCGTCATGCTGCCCAACGCCCTGCCCATCTACCTGATGGGCCGCAGGCTGTGGGGCGATGCGGGGGACGCGGCGGCGGATTATTTTACCGGGCTGTACGGCGAAAACGCCTCCCGTGTCCGCCATTATTTTGAAGCGGTTTCCAGCCTGTGCGATACCGATTATGCCAATGCCAACGGTCCTCGCCTGCGGCCCGACCTGACCGAGCGGTACAAAAGGATCGCAGATCTGTCCCGCCAGGAGGAAGGCGAAATCCCGGAGGGCGACGATCCCATTCTGATCCGCTACCGTTCCACCCTGGAGCAGAACGCCGCGTATGCTGACGCGTTGGCCGCCCTGACCCGAGGAGATGAAGGGCAAGCCCAGGCCGCTTTCAGCCGTTTCTGCCGCATCGTGCGGGAGCGAGAAGCGCAGTACCCCATGGATTATGACGTTTACCGCGCCATTGAAGTGATGAAAAGGTTTACCGGGCTAAAGGAATCTGTAATCGAAGAATAAACGATAGAAAGAGATGATTGCGCATGAGTCAACACGCCGTCAAAATCAGGCGGAGCCCCATCCAGCAGAAAAACTGGGTGCGGCAGAATCTGTGGTGCTGGGCCTTCGTGTCCCTGACACTGATCTTCTATCTGCTGTTCCAGGGCTATCCCATCCTGTGCTCGGTATATTATTCGCTGTTCAACTGGTCCGGCATGACCAGCAACATGACCTATGTGGGGCTTGACAACTACAAAACGCTGCTTGGCGACAGCCTGTTCTGGGGCGCGTTCAAAAACAGCTTCCGCTACATGATCATGGTGGTTCCGCTGGAAGTGGTGATCTCGCTGGTGTTCGCCTATCTGCTGAATGATAACAAGCTGAAAGGCCGCACCGCCTACCGCGTTTCGCTGTTTGTGCCCGTGGTGGTCACCGCCAGCATCGTGGGTATCGTGATGGTGTTCATCTGGTCCTCCAACGGCATCATCAACCATTCGCTGTCCGGCCTGGGCCTGATCAGCAAGAACATCAACTGGCTGGGTAACAAGAAGTACGCCATGACCACCGTGGTCATCGTATCGGTGTGGAAGGACATGGGTACCTATATGATCTACTGGTTGGCTGCCCTGCAGGGCGTGCCGGATGATGTGATCGAGGCCGCCAGCATCGACGGAGCCACCCGCACCAAGACCTTCTTCAAGGTGGTCATTCCCATCATCGCTCCCACCGCCGGCATCATCCTGATCCTGTGCACCATCAACTCGCTGAAGGCCTTCGACCTGATCCAGACGCTGACCGGCGGCGGCCCCTTCTACGCCACCGACGTGATCGCCACCTTCGTGTACCGCACGGCCTTCACCTCCGAAATGGGCCTGCCCCGCTTTGGCTACGCCTCCGCCGCTGCCACGGCCTTCGGCATCGTGGTGATCATCATCGGCGCTGTGCTCAACGGCATCAAGGGCAAGCTTCAAAAGCTGCAGTGAGAGGAGGATATGCATCATGACCGCTTTGACCGCCAATAAAAAGCTTCGCGCCCTTCATCCCTCCAAGATCGTCATTCACATCATCCTGCTCCTCTGCTCGCTGATCTGGATCTACCCCATCGTATGGACCATCATTTCCTCCTTCAAGCCCCAGGCCGATTTCTTCAAGGAGCAGCTGTCGCTGATCCCCAGCAAGGTCACGTTTGAAAACTACATCCGCGTATGGAGCAAGGCCAACTTTGCCAGGTACTTTGCCAACTCGGTGATCGTTACCGTGTTTTCCGTGCTGCTGGTGCTGATCATGACCAACATGGCGGGCTATGTGCTGGGCCGGTACAAGTTTGTGGGCCGCAATGTGCTCATGGCGGTGTTCCTGTCCTCCATCTGCATTCCGCTGGTTTCCACCCTGATCCCGGTATACCAGATCGTCAAGGGCATGAACCTGCTGGGCACCCGAACCGGCCTGATCCTGTCGGGCGCGGGCGGCGCGCATGTGGTGTTCCTGCTGCTGTTCTCCAGCTATTATTCCACCGTGCCCAACGAACTGGAGGAGGCGGCCAAGATCGACGGCTGCGGGTTCTTCAAGATCTACTCCAACGTGATGTTCCCGCTGTCCAGCCCCATCTCCACCACCGTGATCATCATGGAATCGCTGTGGACCTGGAACGCCTTCCAGCTGCCCCTGATCCTGACGCTGAACAATCCCGCTGCCCGCACGCTGGCCGTTGGCCTGTATGCCTTCAAGGGCGAGAACACCGTGGACTGGACCGGCATCTGCGCCGGCGGCGCCATCGCCATGGTGCCCATCATCGTGGTGTTCATCGCCTTCCAGAAGTTCTTCATCAACGGCATGGCAGGTGCTGTAAAAGGTTGATTTTGTCGAAACAGCTCCCAACGCTTCATGAGAAAGCGAAATAATAAAGGAGGAGAAACCCATGAAAAAGTTTGCTGCACTGTTTCTGAGCCTGGTCATGCTGCTGAGCGTGATGTCCCTGACCGCCCTGGCGGACGAGCCCATCACCCTGCGCGTGTATGACTGGTCTGACTCCACCCTGGCCTATCGCGAGCAGTTCCATAAGGAATTTATGGACAAGAACCCCGACATCATCGTTGAATACACCCAGCTGACCATCGACCAGTTCAACAGCACCGTGGTCAACGCCATCCAGAGCGGCGACGGCCCCGATCTGTTCCCCGTGCCCACCACCCTGAACCTGACCACCGCCGTCAACGAGGGCTGGTTCCTGGATATGGAGCAGTATGTGTCCAAGGAGTTTGTGGATTCCTTCACCGACGGCCTGCTGGCGGAAGGCGTGCAGCGCAAGAACGGCGTGCTCTACACCGTGCCAGAGGCCGGCGCCATCAGCAACTCCATGATCTTCTACAACAAGGACATCCTGGCCGAGTGCGGTCTGGAAGTTCCCAGCACCTTTGAGGAGTTCCGCGAAGCCTGCAAGGTCATCACCGAAAAGGGCGCCGGCAACTACTACGGCCTCATCGAGGGCGGCAACCAGGCCAATCGCTGCGAAGCGCTGCTGCGCGCCTTCATCCAGTCCGCGGGCGGCAAGATCTCCATCGTCAACCGCGCTCTGACCGTCAATGGCCGCGCTCCCTATGATACCGAAGAAGTGCGCAAGGCCGTGGAGCTGCTGCAGGGCATCGTGGAGGACGGCAGCCTCTATCCTGACACCGCTTCCATCTCCGCCCCCGAAGCCCGCGAACTGTTTGCCCAGGGCAAGGCGGCCTTCCTGTGCCAGGGTCTGTGGTGCATCGGCACCTGGGCCAACGACCATCCCGAGCTGAACTACGGCGTCATGGTGCCTCCCAAGGGCGCTGACAACGGCTATGTGGCCAACGTGGAAGGCGCTCCCTGGATGGGCATCTACGCCAACACCAAGTACCCCGAGGCCGCTGCCCGCTATCTGGAAGCCCTGTACAGCGCCGATGAGTATCATTATCAGGCCGACGTGGTCAAGTCCGGCTCCTATGTTTCCGTCATCAAGGGCGTCAACGAAGCCAACATGCAGGATCCCGTCATGATGGAATACTACGAGGCCGCTTCCAAGTGCATCGACATCCCCATCGCCACCAGCCGCGACGCCGCCTTCTATGATTTCTATTCTACCGTGGTGGGCTCCACCCCCTCTCTGGCCAGCATCGCCCAGGGCATCCTGAGCCAGGCCATCGATGAGCCCATGGATTATCTGTCCATGCTGTCCGACGCCGAAACCGCCGCCTGGCAGACCGCCTGCACCACCCTGGGCATCGATTTTGCCGAGCTGGAGTTTGACAACTGGACCGCTGGCGTGCCCTACACCACCGAAGACTACGCCGCGCTGAAATAATCTCTCCCTTTCCCCTGCGGGGGAAAAGCAAAGTGGATTCGCCGTGGAAAGCAAGCCGGGGAATCCGGCCTTTCCACGGCCTTTCTTTACCTATTTGAGCGGAAAAGGAGCATATTTTCATGCGGATCGGATTTTTGACCAACGCCCTGGTGGAGCAGTCCCGCCGCTGCGGCGACGGCCGCTTTGTCTCGCTGCCCGCCGTGGCCCGCTGGGCGGCGGCGCAGGGCTTCGCTGATCTGGAATGCGGCCCCATGCTGCCGCTGGATCGGGCGGCCTTTGAGCAGGTGATGGGGGAAAATAAAATCGCCGTCACCGCGCTGATCTATTGCCGCAATTATTTGAGCAGCGACCGGGAGGAAGCCGAAAACCATCTTGCGGAATTAAAAAAGCGCATCGAGTTCGCCGGGACGCTGGGCATTGAAAAGGTGGTCACCTCCACCGGCATCGACAAGCGCATTGAAGAAGGGATTTATGACCGCGATCCCGCGGTGAAGGATCGGGCCAACATGATCCGCCGCATCCCTGCGCGCTCGCTGGATCAGGTGATCGATTTGTTTGGGCCGCTGGTGGACCTGGCGGAGAAGCATCAGGTGAAGCTGTGCTTTGAAAACTGCCCGCTGATGGGCAATATCGCCATTTCACCGTCCCTGTGGCAGCGCATCTTTGAGCGTCTGCCCAGCGATCATTTGGGCCTGGCCTACGATCCCAGCCATCTGGTGTGGGAGATGATCGATCCCTACGCCCCCATCGCGGAATTTGCCTCGCGCATTTTCCATGTGCACGCCAAGGATACGCGCATCGACCGGGAGCGGCTGAAGCGCACCGGCATCCTGACCGATTTCTCCTGGTGGCAGTATGTGATCCCCGGCCGGGGCGAACTGGATTGGAGCAGGCTGCTGGACGTGCTGAAAAAGATCGGCTACAACGGCACTGTCAGCCTGGAGAATGAGGACGCGGCCTACGAGGGCAGCGTGGAAAAGGTGCAGGAAGGGCTGCTGGCGGGAAAACGGTATTTGGAATCTGTCCTGTAAAAGGAGGAGCTTTTTATGGTACGCATCGGCATCATCGGCTGCGGCAGCCTGATCGGCATTGCCCGCAATCACATCGCTGCCTATCAGCGCTGCAAGGACGCGCAGATCACCGCGCTGTACGACCTCATCGAAGGCCGGGTGGCGGGCTATATTGAAAAACTGGAGTTGCCCGAAGCCAGGGCCTGCCAGAGCCTGGAGGAGCTGTTTTCACTGTGCGACGCCGTCAGCATCTGCACGCCCAACTGCACCCACGCCGAGCTGACCGTCGCCGCGCTGAAGGCCGGCAAGCATGTGCTGTGCGAGAAGCCCTTCGCGCCCACGCTGGCGGAGTGCGACCAGGCCATCCGCTATGCCAAGCTCAGCGGCAAGGTGGCCATGATCGGCCTGTGCTACCGGGATATTCCGGGCTTTGTGTATATGAAGCGGCTGATTGACGAGGGCAAAATGGGCAAAGTCTTTTTTGTGCGGGAGGAGCAGGGCGGCGACCGGTTCGCCAATCCCCGGGTGCAGCTGGAGTGGCGCACGCAGTACGATCTGTCCGGCCCCGGCGCGCTGGCGGATTTTGGCAGCCACATGATGGATATTTGCGATTATTTGCTGCGGGACAGCTGCGGTCCCATCACCGAAATCAGCTGCATGCAGTCCACCTGCATCGAAAAGCGGGAGATCATCGGCAAGCCTGGCAAAACGGGCGATGTGACCAATGACGACGTGGCCTGCTGGATCTGCCGCACGGCAGGCGGCACGCTGTATAACTTCACCGCCAGCCGTATCGGCGCCACCTTTGTGCTGGAGATCGTGGGCGAGGGCGGCAAGATGATCTTCCATGGGGACCGTCCCTTCGAGCTGACGCTGCAACTAAAGGATAAGGACGGCGCGTATACCGAAAAGCCCCAGGCGGTGCCTGTGCCCGAAAGCTGCTATCGGGAGGATCCCGCCGAGCCGCGCACGCCCTTCGCCATCAATTTCTATTATGAGATCCGCCAGTTTCTGGACGCCATTCAGCACGGCAGGGACACGCTGCTGACGCTGGAGCGCGGACGCTACATCCAATCGCTGATCCAGACCGCTCAGGACAGCGCAGATTGTGGCGAGATCATGCTGACCGACGAAGCGTAAGGAGGCTTTACGGATGAGGTTAGGCGCACACTGCGTGCTTTTTGGACCGGCGATCGCTTCAGATACCGAGGGTGTGATTGGCAAACTGGCCTTTGCGGGAGCCGAGGGCTGCGAGCTGGGTGAGCGCTTCTTTCCCCTGGAAGCGCGGGAGCAGCTGACCGGCGTGCTGGACCGGCATCACGTGGCCCTGGCCGGGCTGCACTGCAACAGCCTGACGCTGAGCGATCTGATCCACGATCCCAAAAAGGCCCGGGCAGCCCTGCGCAAAACGGCGGCGTTCGTGGCCGCTTTGCCCAATAAAAACGTCATTGCCACCGGCGGCACCGGGGAAGACCGGAACGTGCTGGCAGACCGCACGCTGCGGGAAGGCAGCAGTCTGCCCGAACTGCACGACCCGGCGCAGGTGCACGCCTTGGCCCGAAACCTGAACGCCATCGTGCGGGAGATCAGGGAAGAACTGGGCGTGCAGGTGCATTACCACAACCACAGCTGGGAGTTTGCCGATGACGGCCTGATCTGGCTGACGCTGGCCGAGGAAGCGCCCGATCTGCGCTTTGCCCTGGATACCGGCTGGGTGGCGGTGTCGGGCTTTGACCCGGTGGAGCTGCTGGACCGCTATCCCGGCCGGTTCGGCTATGTGCATCTGCGGGATTACGCCCCCTGCGAAAAGCCGCTGGACAGGCGGTTTGCCGACGTGCACGCGGGCTTTATCGCCTTGGGGACCGGGGCTATGAACTATCCCCGGCTCATGCGGAAGCTGCACCGGGAGCTGGAGGAAAAGGGCTGGGCCATCGTGGAATACGAACTCGGCAATTTCGACGAAAACAGCTATTTGCGGGCCATCAGCTATTTGAAGGGCATTCGGGATATGCTGTAAGGCAGCTGTTTGTTAATTTAATTGACAAACTAACAAAAACCATGTATGATACAGACAAAAGAATTGCCGCTTGACGCAAGAGAGGTGCAAACCATATGGCAGCGACATCCGGACGAAACAGCGGGACCGTAAAACAGGAAAATCTGGAAGCCGTAAAGCTGATGCTGTACCGTCAGGCGCCCATTTCCCGGGCGGAGATCGCCGCCCAGCTGGGACTGACCCCCGCCACCATCACCAACATCACCGCCGAACTGATCGCCCAGAACTGCGTGGAGGAAATAAAGACCGAGAACGCCCCCGCGCAGCCCCGGGGAACGGGACGCAAGCCCATCCTGATCGATATAAAGCGCGATTGCTTTACCGTACTCGGTATCACCCTGGGCCGGGACAGCACCCGTTTTTGCCTGTGCGATATGCGGGGCAAGGTGCTGGCCAGCGGCACCTACGAGGTCATGAACGATGATTACAGCGTGATGCTGCACCAACTGCAGGGCATCCTGAGCCTGATCCGCCAGCAGCATCCGGATTTGTGGAGCAAGCTGCTGGGCATCGGCATTTCCATGCCCGGCGTGGTGAACGCTCACCGCGGACGGGTGAAAAACCATGTCCTGGAGCGCCAGTCCTGGCGCGGCCAGCCGCTGGCCGAGGAGATCAGCCGCTTTACCGGCCTGCCGGTGCAGCTGGAAAACAACGTGAAGGCCCGCAGCACCGCCATCAGCCTGTTCTGGCCGGAGCTGCTGGAGGGGGCCACCACCTTTGCCCTGTGCTATATATCCTTTGGCATCGCCTGCCCCTTCGTGCTGGGCAATCGGGTGTTCAAGGGCGAGGACGCCGCCGCCGGCGAGATCGGCAAAATGATCCTGGAGCCGGATGAAGCGCAGCATATGGGCGAAGCGGATCCCGGCAGCCGGGAGGACGCCGCCTTCGCCCTGCCCGGCAGCCTGGAGGCGCTGTCCAGCGTGAACGCCATCCTGGCCCAGTGCAAAAAGCGCATGCAGGCCGGGGAGGATACGGCGCTGCATTCCCTGTGCCCGGACGCCGGGCAGCTGCGTCTGTCCCATGTGCTGGAGGCCCAGCGCGCGGGCGATCCCCTGGTGTGCGGCATTCTGGATCAGGCCATGTTCTATGTGGGCGTGGCGCTTGCCAACATTGTGGATATCATCAACCCCCATCTGGTGCTGCTCAGCGGCCCGCTTTTCACCAACCGGCAGAACGCCGTGACCGTGGAGCAGGCGCTGACGCGCTTCGCCTTCCTGCCGGACGACGATACCCTGCGGGTGGTGCCGGTGGATATGGGCGAGTACGCCGGGGCCATCGGCGCGGCGGCCAGCTGCATTGAAAAGTATTTTATTCGCGGATAACGAATATCACCCCCGAAAAAGGAGGACGCGCAAGATGCAACGAAAAGAAACGGACGGCAAAAAAAGCCGCTTTCGGATCCCGGATAAAATGTGGCTGCTGCTTTCCTTCCTGGCGGCCATGGTGCTTTGGTATATCCTGTCGGTGCTGCCCGCCACGTCCCGCTGCTTCCCCAACGTGGTGGAAACCATGAAGCAGCTGCCCGTCATGATCCAGCGCGGCGTGCTGTGGAAGGACATCTCCTCCAGCATGATTTCGGTGCTCTCGGGCTTCGGCCTGGGCTTTGTGATCGCCCTGCCGGTGGCCATCCTGATGGCCTGGTACAAGCCGGTGCGCAACATCATCGAGCCCTGGATCGAGTTCATCCGCAATATCCCGCCCCTGGCCTATGTGCCCCTGGTGGTCATCGCCGCCGGCGTGGGCCGTAAGCCGCAGATCATCGTCATCACCCTGGCCACCTTCCTGACCATGTGCATCACCATTTATCAGGGTGTCATCAACATCGATGAAACGCTGATCAAGGCCGCGCGGGTGCTGGGCGCCTCGGATAAGGATATTTTCATCCGGGTCATCGCCCCGGCCTCGCTGCCCTTCATCCTGACGGCCATCCGCCTGGGCGCCTCCGTGGCGCTGACCACCCTGATCGCCGCCGAATCCACCGGCGCCATGGCGGGGCTGGGCATGCGCATCCGCTCGCTCAACAACAACTTTGAAACCAAGCCCATGCTGCTTTATATCATTATTATCGGCGTGATCGGCATCGCCATTGAAAAGCTGATCAAGCTGCTGGAGAGGAGGCTCACCTCATGGCAGGAGAAGCGCGAAATCTGAAGGTCCGCATCGACGGCGTCTCCAAGGTGTATGAAACCCGCAACGGCCCCACCGAAGCCCTGCGCGACGTGAGCCTGGATATTTACGAAAACGAGTTCATTTGCGTGGTGGGCCCCTCGGGCTGCGGCAAATCCACGCTGCTCAACATGATTGCCGGCCTGCAGATGCCTACGTCGGGCAAGGCCTACTGCAACGAGCACGAGATCACCGGCACCGGCACCGAGCGCGGCGTGGTGTTTCAGCAATACGCCCTGTTCCCCTGGCTGACGGTGAAGAAGAACGTGATGTTTGCCCTGAATATGCGGGGCATCAAGGGCAAGGACGCCGAAAGTGAAGCCATGAACTACCTGAAAAAGGTGGATCTGGAGAAATTTGCCAACCATTACCCCAAGGAGCTGTCCGGCGGCATGAAGCAGCGGGTGGCCATTGCCCGAGCCTATGCCGCCAACCCGGAGGTGCTGCTGATGGACGAGCCCTTCGGCGCGCTGGACGCCCAAACCCGCACCCAGCTGCAGTCCGAGCTGCTGGAGACCTGGGAAAAGGATATGAAAACCTGCTTCTTCATCACCCACGATGTGGACGAGGCCATCCTGCTGGCGCAAAAGGTGATCATCATGTCGGCCCGGCCTGGACGCATCAAGGAGATCGTGCCCATCGATATTCCCTATCCCCGCAACCAGGAAACCAAGCTGCTGCCCCGGTTTATGGAGCTGCGCAACCATATCTGGGAGCAGGTGTACAAGGAATACCTGGAGGTGCGCAAATAACCCGATCCCAGCAGGCAGCCAAGCCTGTTGAATAAAAAAGGAGGAACACCCCATGAAGAAAATCATCGCCCTGGTACTCATGCTGGCCCTGTGCCTGTCCGTTACGGCCTTTGCCGCCGCCGAGGACATCAACGTGGCTTACATGCCCAACTATGCTTCCCTGTGGTCTGTCGTCACCGGCATCCAGCAGGGCTACTTCGCCGAGGAAGGCCTGAACGTGACGCTCTATGAGTTTGCCGACGGCCCCACCATCATCGCCGCCATGGAGAACGGCTCCATCAACATCGGCTACATCGGACCCGGCGCCCATAAGCTGTGCATCGCCGGCCGCGCCAACATCTTCTGCATAAGCCAGATCGGCAACGCCGACGCCGTGCTGGCCAGCAAGAAGGCCGGCATCGAAACCGCTGCCGACCTCAAGGGCAAGAAGGTGGGCTACGCCTCCGGTACCTCCTCTGAAATGATCCTGCGCTACTGTCTGGAAGAAGCCGGCCTGGCCTGGGAGGACATCGAGGGTTATGAGATGGACGCCTCCTCTCTGGCCAACGCTATGATCTCCGGCACCATCGATGCCTGCGCCTGCTGGAGCCCCTCCACCGGCATCATCATCAACGCCACTGAGGGCGATGTGTTCTCTCTGTGCTCCAACGTGGATTTCGCCGACCGCGACGTGTCCCTGGCCTCCTGGATCGTGCTGCCCAAGTACTATGAGGAGAACAAGGACCTAGTGAAGCGCTATACCCGCGCCCTGTACAAGGCCATGGATTTCGGCTCTCAGCCCGAAAACTTTGAGCAGGTGGCCGGCTGGGTGGCCGCCCAGTGCGCCCAGGATCTGCAGGTCGCCATGAACCAGACCGGCGACGCCGCCTGGCCCAGCAGCGCCGAGATCAAGACCATCCTGGAGGATGGCACCATGGCGAACTACTACAAGGTGCAGCAGCAGGGCTTCATCAAGTCCGGCGCCGTGGAGCAGGAAGTGCCCGTGGAAAACTACGTGCTGTTTGACAACATGCAGGAAGCCTTCAACTGATCCCGAATCAACATCATGGGGCCGCTCCGGATGCGGAGCGGCCTCGCTGTTTAAAGGAGGACACCATGCACGATTATTATCTGATCCCGCCGGAAGAACTGGGAAAAGGCGCGCGGATTCCCCTGAAATGCCTGGGGGATTCCGGGGAGGTTTTTTATGAAATGGCCCGGGAAATGGCGGATACCGTTGCCCAAAACAACGCAAAAGGGCAGCGCACCGTATTCATCGTGCCGGTGGGGCCGGTGGGCCAGTATCCCATCTTCGTGCGTCTGGTGAATGAAAACAGGATCGGCCTTGAAAACTGCTGGTTTTTCAACATGGACGAATACCTGCTGGACGAAAAAACGAAGGTTTCTCCCAATGATCCCTTGAGCTTCATCGGCTTCATGGAAAACCGGGTGTACGGCAAAATCGATTCCGCGCTGACCCTGCCCCGGGAGCAGCGCGTCTATCCCGACCCTGCCGATCCCGAAAAGGGTGATCGGCTGCTGGAAAGCCTGGGCGGGGCGGATATCTGCTTTGGCGGCATCGGCATCAACGGCCATCTGGCCTTCAACGAGCCTCAGCCCGCGCTTTCGGAGGAGGATTTTTTGCAGCTTCCCACCCGCGTGCTGGCCATCTCTCCTGAAACCCGCACGGCCAACGCCATCGGCGATCTGGGCGGCGCCATCGAGGATATGCCGCCCTATTGCGTCACCATCGGCTTCCGCCAGATCTTCACCGCCAAAAAGGTGCGCCTGGGTGTGTTCCGGGACTGGCATCGGGCTGTCGTCCGCCGGGCGGCATACGGGGCCGTCACCTCGGCCTTTCCGGCCACGCTCCTGCAGCGCCATCCCGACGCGCTGATCTATGTGAACGCAAACGCCGCCAAATGCCCGGCGAACAGATAACGGACCGCCCCCTGACAGACCAGCCTTTCAGGGGGAGAGGAGAAAGGCGCATTCACGCATGCTCTTCCTCGAAATCGCTGCTGTTTATGCAACAGTATTGAAGGGCTGTCCCGAAACGCCGAACAAGAACATGGCGTAAGGGACAGCCCCTTTTGTATTTCCTGCGGCCTTTCTATCGGCAAGTTCTTGGCTTCTTTCCCTCTGAAAGCCCCATTGCATCGATAGATCACTTCTTCCAGCGCAGGAAAATGTTGCTCATCCAACTACCCCAGACTATTTGATGGTTCCTGATTCTCAGAATGCCGTCAGCAAAAACGCCATATAAAACGGCAAGGTAAGAATCTGGCCTGCACGGCCAACGTTGTAGTCGCCGAGCTTGATGGCGCCGCCCACATGGTATTTCTCCGGATGATTGAGCACCGTTTTTGTGCTCTTGGTGTTTCCTGTGGTGGCTTTTACTTCCAACAGAGTGCTTTGGCCCGCGTATCGCATCACAAAATCGATCTCCAGGCCGGAATCCTTATGGAAGTAGTAGAGCTTCCGGCCCATCTTTGCCAGGATATCGGCAGCGAGGTTTTCAAAAATGGCCCCTTTATAGCCATACAAATTGCCTTGCAGCACATCGAACTGCGTGCCGTCTTCCAGCATGGCGATCAGCAGGCCGCTGTCCACCATATAGACCTTAAATATATCCTGAATAGCGTTCCCGTCCAGAGGCAATTCCGGCAGTGTCAGATTGTAGCAGCGGCGAATAATGCCTGCGTCCTCAATCCACTGCAGGCTGCCGGCAAATTTGGACGCGGTAGCGCCTTTTTTCACCACGGAATACTGAAACTTTTTGTTCTCTTTGCTGAGTTGTCTGGGTATGGACTGAAAGCATTCGCGGATAAAGGGCTTATCCTTATCGTCGGCGTACTTGACCATGTCGTCTTCATAATCGGAAAGGATACCGCGCTGCAGCTGGAGCACGGTATTCATCTGGTGCGTATCCACAAAGGTTTGCACCACGGCAGGCATGCCGCCTACCACCGCATATTGCAGCAGCAGCTGGCGCAGCTTTTCGTGCAGTGCCTCCGCAACGGGCGTTTCGTTATTCAGGCATTCGGTCAAATACTGGATCACAGGCGCTTCGATGCCGTTCGCCCACAGAAATTCTTCAAAATCCATGGGGTACATTTCTTCGATTTGTTCATAACCCACTGGAATAGAGACGGGCCGCTTGCCGTAGCCTTTTACGCCCAACAAGGCGCCTGTGCCGATCACGTCGTACCGACCATCCATGGCGAAAAATTTGAGCGCAGTCCGTGCTTCTGGGCATTCCTGGATTTCATCCAGGATGAGTACCGTTTTTCCCGCCTCAAAAATGGCCTCAGGCCCCAGGAGGGCAGAAATCAGCATGGTCAAATGATCCACTTCCAGAGAGCCGGAGAAAATGGAAGCGTAGCTTTTATTCTCATAGAAATTCAGATAGATTTCATGAGCATAGTTTTCCTGGGCAAACTGCCGGACGGAAAAGGTCTTGCCACATTGACGGCAGCCCTTGATGATGAGCGGTTTGTGCCCCTCCGTATCCTTCCAGTTTTTCAGGATGCCCTCAATTTTCCGTTTCAGCATAGCCAGCCCTCCTTATGATCACGATCATAGTATATGCAAAATCAAAATATTTTTCAAGGGGCTTTTTGCCTTATGCGAAATATTTTCCAATGGAGTTTTGTGGATGCTGAGAAGTTTTTTAAGCGAGTTTCTGAGCTAAAGGCTCTTTGCATGAAAAAGTCGCCTCCGAAGAAGCGGCTTTTCTGTTATCCGTAAATCAGTTCTTGCAGGATCATTTCTTCCGCGCGTTGGCGAATGCAGTTCATCCGACCGACCCAGGCCATTTGATCTTTTGCTTTCAGCCTTTCATCGATACCTTCTGCCTGAGCCAACCGGGAGATGATTTGCTCCATTCTCTGTCGGCCGGTTTGGTCGATTTCTGTCAAGTGTTCATAAAGCTTGCCGGATAGAATCAGGCGGGTGTACAGTCCGGGCCGGTCCTCCCGGAGATAATTCAGGCGCATCCGGCCATAGTGTCCAAGCGGAATTTTGTCGGCATCGGACAGGTTTAGATCCGGGAGGTAATAGTCACCGCAAAGCCATAGGTTAGGCCATTTTTCTGATCGCGGATCTGTTTGTTCATCGTACTCATTGCTTCTTCCTCCAAATGTATCGTATATACAATCTATTTTTATGAGCGGAAGCCTGACCTGCTTCGCCTGATTTAGTACCATTATTCGTACCATTAACCGGGTGGTATCCCTTGGGATAAGGTGTGACGAATTTATGTGATGTGGCAACATAATGCGACCAGATAGCACAGAATGGGACATCATGGGATAACCCTGTGTCCATTCGAATCTCCTATGCTCCACCAAACATGAGAAATCCAAACTTTCAGCCGACAGGCGGAGGGTTCGGATTTCTTGTATTCTTTGATGTTTTAGATTTTTATCGCTGTTATCCTGAAAAGTTTTAAGGTCTGTTCATGCGTGCGCCGGGGACAATCATGATTCTATATTGACACTGTGTCACCAATGTGCTATACTTGCATTGATGACACGGTGTCATTTTAGATTTTGGAGGGGATTGACATGTCCAGAGGATCGGCGGCATTGACCGCGGCCCGGAAGGAAGAGATCATTCAGGCCTGCGCAAAGCTGAATGAAACCATGAGCTTCAAAGAAATCACCATCAAAGAGATCGGCGCGGCCACATCCTTCACCCGCACGTCCATCTATAACTATTTTGAGACAAAGGAAGAAATCTTCCTGGCGCTGCTGCAGCGGGAATACGAGCTGTGGGTGGAAGCTATGGCCGTCGTGATGGAGCAAAAAGAGGCCATGACCCGGGACGAGCTGGCCCAGACCCTGGCCCGCACCCTGACAGATCGGCCCCGTCTGCTGCGGCTTTTGTCCATGAATTTGTATGACATGGAGGCCAATTCCCGGCCGGAGCGGCTGTCGGAATTCAAGGTCGCCTTTGGCGCGTCCCTGAAAGCCGTGGAGCAGATGCTTGCGCAGTATGCGCCGGAAATGGACGCAAACGCCCGGCAGCGGTTCTTGTACGCCTTTTTCCCATTTATCTACGGGATTTATCCCTATACCACGGTCACCGAAAAGCAGAAGGAAGCCATGGAGCAGGCCGGGATTCCTTATGTGTATCAATCGGCCTACGATCTCACGTATGAATGTCTGAAAAAACTGCTGGATGCATGAAGGAGGATGCGCTATGAAGTACACCGGGCTGGGACAATCCGATTTGACTGTCTCCCGCATCTGCATGGGCTGCATGGGGTTTGGCGACGCCAATCAGGGCCAGCACGGCTGGACGCTGGATGAGGAACATTCCCGGGAAATCATCCAGCACGGACTGGAACTGGGCGTCAATTTCTATGATACCGCCATCGCCTACCAGAGCGGCACCAGCGAGCAGTATGTAGGCCGGGCCCTGCGGGACTTTGCCAAACGGGATGAGGTGGTGGTGGCCACCAAATTCCTGCCCCGCACCCAGAATGAAATCGAAAACGGCGTCACCGGGCAAATGCACATCGAGCGCATGATCAACAGGAGCCTGCAAAACCTGGGCATGGATTATGTGGATCTGTATATCTATCACATGTGGGATTGGCAAACGCCCATCGAGGACATCCTGGATGGCCTGAATAAGGTGGTACAGGCGGGCAAAGCCCGGTACATCGGCATTTCCAACTGCTACGCCTGGCAGCTGGCCAAGGCCAACGCGCTGGCGGAAAAAGAGGGCTGGGCCAAGTTCATCTCCGTGCAGGGACATTACAACCTGATCTTCCGGGAGGAGGAGCGGGAAATGGTGCCCTACTGCCAGGAAGAAGGGATCGCCCTGACGCCGTACAGCGCTTTGGCTTCGGGCAGGCTTTCCCGCAAGCCCGGGGAAACCTCGGCGCGGCTTGAAAAGGATGCCTACGCCAAATTCAAGTATGACGCCACCGCGCAGCAGGATGGCATCATCATCAACCGTGTGGCCGAGCTGGCGGAAAAGCGCGGCGTCACCATGACCGAAATCTCCCTGGCCTGGCTGCTGACCAAGGTGGCCGCTCCGGTTGTGGGGGCCACCAAATTCCACCATATCGAAGGAGCGGCAAAAGCCGCTGAACTGGCGCTGACGGAGGAGGAAATCGCTTATCTGGAAGCGCCCTATGTGCCCCATGCCCTGGCGGGTGTGATGGCCCAGAACAAACCCGCCAACGCCAGGGAAAAGCACGTTTGGTCCATCGGGAATCAGAAGATTTAAGGAAACTCTGATTAAATGAGTTGGCCGGATGGCGAGCATATTTTTTACGCGCAGCAGATCGCACAAAAGATGCCGCCAGCCGTGCCGGCGAATTAATCAGAGATTCCTCAAGGAGGAAAGCTGCATGAAAAAGAACATCGGCGCGCCGCTGATCGACGACGCCAAGGTGTCCATCGAGTGCGAGGTGGACGGCAACTATGAATTGGAGCACTTCGATCATTTCGTCTGCAAGATCCTGGCCACCTATGCCGACGAAACGGTGCTGAACGAAAAAGACAAGATCGATTATCATGTGTTCAAGCCTGTGCTGTTCGAGTTCCCGACGTATGAATACTTCGTCACGGGCGAGAAGATCGGCGACTGCGGAAAGATGAATCTGTAAGGAGGATGACCATGAAAAGACTGTTTGCCGTTGTTTTGCTGCTCTGTATGCTACGCGTATCCGCCCTGGCGGACAGCCTGGTCACCAACGGCGGCGTCAGCGTGGATGCTGCCGCGCTGCCATACAATACGGACGAGGCCTCCGCAGCCAAGGTGTACTTCCTCAGCGATATTTCCCCGGAAGCGCTGGTGAAGGCCTATGAAGCCCTGGGCGTGCAGCTTCCCGGCAAGGTGGGCGTCAAGATGTCCACGGGCGAGAGCACCCGCAGCAACTATCTGCGGCCGGAGCTGATTGCCGATCTCATCCATCTGGTGAACGGCACCATCGTGGAGTGCAACACCGCCTATGGCGGCAGCCGCTCCAGCACTGCCATGCACCGCCAGCAGGCCAGGGACAACGGCCTCCTGGATGTGGCGGAGCTGGACATTCTGGACGAGGAAGGCAGCATGGAAATCCCCATCGAGGGCGGCGTCCGCATCAACGTGGACTATGTGGGCAGCCACTTCGTCCACTACGATTCCTTCCTGGTGCTCACCCACTTCAAGGGCCACGCCATGGCGGGCTTCGGCGGGGCCATCAAGAACATTTCCATCGGCTTCAGCTCCTCCATGGGCAAGGTGTGGATTCACTCCGGCGGCACCAAAACCAGCGGCGGCATCTGGGGCGAGCAGAATCCCTTCCTGGAAGCCATGGCCGACGCCGCCAAGGGCGTGAATGACCGCATGGGCGATAACATCGTGTATATCAGCGTGCTCAACCGCCTGTCCGTGGACTGCGACTGCGACGGCAGCCCGGCGGAGCCCGACATGCACGACATCGGCATCCTGGCCTCCACGGACCCGCTGGCCATCGACCAGGCGGCCATCGACCTGGTGTATGCCATGCCGGACAGCGGAAGCCTGATTCGCCGCATCGAGCGGCAGAACGGCCTGTACACCCTGGACGTGGGGGAACAGAACGGCCTGGGCAGCCGGTATTACAATTTGGTGATTCTGGATGACTGAGTGGGTTCAAAGGGAAGCCGTCTATCTTTGGTATTACCTGGATATTCAAATCCGCCAGATCGCGCCTTACTGGGCCTTGGGTATCGTGCTGGGCAGCGCGGTGTCGGTGTTCGGGAAGAAATACATTCACGGTGTGTTTTCCCAAATTGGCCGGCGCAAAATGGGGTGGCTGGGGGTCGTCCCCGCCAGCCTGCTGGGCATCGCTTCGCCCCTGTGCATGTACGGCACCATCCCCATTGCCGCGTCCTTCTCCGAGCAAGGAGTCAAGGATGATTGCCTGGCGGCGTTTATGATGAGCAGCATCCTGCTGAATCCCCAATTGATTTTTTACAGCGGCGCTTTGGGGCAAACGGCGCTGATCATCCGCTGCGTCAGTTGCTTTCTGTGCGGCTGTGCGGCTGGATTGCTGATCCGCTGGTTTTACAGCGGCAAGGGCAAAAGCTTTTTTGACTTTACCGGCTTCCAGGCAGGCAAGAACCGCGATACTGACCCGAACCTGCTGCTGCGCTTCCTGAAAAACACAGGACGCAACATCAAGGCCACCGGCCCCATGTTCGCCCTGGGCATCCTGCTGACCGCGCTGTATCAAATCCATGTGCCCAGTGAGTTTGTCAGCGGCCTGTTCGGCAAGAACAGCGGCTTCGGCGTGCTGATGGCCGCCACCATCGGCGTGCCGGTCTACATGTGCAGCGGCGGCACCATCCCGCTTTTGAACGAATGGCTGGCGGACGGCATGAGCATGGGCAGCGCGGCGGCTTTCATGCTCACCGGCCCGGCTACCAAAATCACCAACCTGGGGGCCATGAAGATCGTGCTGGGCTGGAAGCGATTTATCCTCTACCTGGCCTTTGTGATGCTGTTTTCCCTGTGTACAGGGGTCATTGTTGACTTGTTCTGAGAAAGGAGACACCGAAAATGAAAAAAATTCTTGCTGTCCTGTTTGCGCTGATCCTGTCTGTTTCTGTCCTATCCATGGCTGCTGCGGAAGAAGCCGCTTCGCAAATTCCTGAACCCACCAGCCATATCCTGGTGGTATACTTCTCCGCCACCGGCACCACCAAGGGCGTGGCCGAAAAGCTGGCGGAAGGGCTGAGCGCCGATCTGTATGAGATCGTGCCCGAGGAGCCCTATACCGACGCCGACCTGAACTGGAATGACCGCAAGAGCCGCACCTCCATCGAAACGGACGATCCCAATTGCCGTCCGGCCATTGCGGGCGAGCTGCCCGATCTGACCCCCTGGGATACGGTGTTCATCGGCTATCCCATCTGGTGGGGCGATACCCCGCGCATCGTATCCAACTTTGTGGAAAATGTGGATTTGACCAGAAAGACCCTGGCCGTGTTCTTTACCTCCGGCGGCAGCGGCCTGGGCAGCAGCATGAAGCATCTGGAAACGCAGTCCGGTGCAGGCACCTGGCTGGAGGGCAAGCGTTTCAGCAGCCGCGCGACTGTGGAAGAGCTGGCAAACTGGGCCAAGGGACTTGGCATTGAGCCCTGAGGTAAAAACCATGCAAACGAAGCGGCCAAAACACGCCGTTGATATTCTGCTGGGCATCGGCCTGCTGCTGCTCATGTCCTATCAGGTGGTGGGCGAAGCGGGCCACGAGTGGACGGGCATTGCCATGACGGCGCTGATGATCGCGCACCAAATCCTGAACCGGAAATGGATCACCGCCCTGTTCAAGGGAAAATATACGCCCCTGCGCATCGCGCAGACGCTTATCAACGCCGCCCTGGTGATCTGCTTCCTCCTGACCGCGCTGTGCGGCGTCAACATGAGCGTGCACGCCGTCCCCTTCCTGGGGGATTTCATGCGGGCGTCCCTGGGCCGCAGGCTGCATCTGGCCCTGTCCCACTGGTGCTTTGTGCTGATGGGGCTGCACCTGGGTCTGCACATCCCGGCCATGCTGAAGGGCGTCAAAAGCCAATCCCTGCGCCGGGTCGGCTTTGGCATTTCCATCCTGGCGGCGGGCGCCGGGCTGTGGCTGTTCCTGCGGAACAGCTATCCGGATTACCTGTTCTGCCGGGTGCCCTTTGCCTTGATCGACTATGATAAAGCCGTGCCGCTGGTATTGCTGGAAGCGTTGCTGATCGCTTTCTTTTGTATTGCAGGCTCATTTTTCGCTGCATATCGCGTCAATCCAATGCAGTATTTCCCCGGGGTAATCCGCCCTGCTGTGGGGCTGATCCCACACCAAGGCATAATCCGCGGGATAACCCGCGTTTGCCAGCCTGAGGGCCAGGGCCATGGAAACAGTGAAGGCGGTATCGGCGTCGCTGGCGCCCACCCGGATGCGATAGTGTTTTGCATGGACGCTTTGCTCCGCCGTGCCGATAAAGTTCATGGGATTGATCAGGAAAACGCGTTCCGCCAAAGCGGCGTCTCCGGAAACATCAAAGGCTTTGGCGTACTTTTCCGCTTCCTCCGGAAAATCCTTGCGCAATGCCTTGATGGCTTCGCCGATGGCGGGATTGAAATGGGCGTAATCCGTTTGGGGAGAACCGAATATGTGGTTTTCCCCGCTGTCCATGGGAAGGGCATCAAAGGCCGTGCAGGGCTTCATCCGGCGGCGATGGTTTAACACATAATCATCCAAAGAGGAAATGCTGGCTTTTCGCCCGTCCCAGGACAGCCAGGCCCGCTTGCCGCTGCCCTGTTTTTGAATCATTTCAGGCTTGCGTTCCACAAAGGACGCGCCCTTGGGCGGGCGGCTCATCATATCGCCCAGGCTCACGGGCCGCTCCTCCAGGGCGATTCCGGGCCCGGCGTGATGTGCGTTTCCGCCATGCGGCGCCGGCGCTTCATAGGTGTAATTGCCATTCAGATAATCCGCCACAGCGTAGGTTTGCGGCAGCTTGCCGGCTGCCAGCCGGGCAAGGAAATCGGTGGCCGAGCGGCTGAGGCAATCCATCAGGCAATCATAGAAGGAGCCGCTGCGGCCATCGTCATTCAGCATCAGCGCTTCGCCGGTCTGCGGATGCTTTAAGTTTAGCCCGTTCACATATTCCACATATTGGGCGGCCAGCCTTTTGGACAGCGCTTCCTTGAAGGGCGCCATGGTTTCGGCAGGGCCGGACATGCAGTCCTCGCTGGTTTTATCCGCGCCAAAGCACCATTCGTAGGCCAGGTCGGCGTGCTCCAGATCGATGATGGGGCAATAAATTTGAGACGCAAACACCGCGTCGCTCTCGTCCATGAAGGCGCCCGCCGCTTTTAGATAGGGATCGTACCGCTTGTTGTCGCCGGTAACGCCCAGCAGCGCGCTCATGGCGCCGCCCGCGCTCCAGCCTACGGAGATGATCTTGTCGAAATCGCCAGGCAAAGCAGCGTTATTATGCCGCAGGAAGCGGATGGCAGTTTTCAGGTCCACCAGGGAGGCAGGTGATTTGCCCACCAATTCTCCCTTTTCGTTCCGGCTTTCCCGCCCCCGGCAGCCGCAGGTGACGCAGATCAGGCCATGACGCAGATACTGCTCCGCATAGCAGCGCGGCCCGCCCAGCCAGGTATGGGGCATTTGCATATACCCGGCGGCGTTGTTTTCAAACACAACGGGCACTTTCTTGCTGGCTTCCGTGGGCGTGCCGTCCGGGTGCATGTACGCTTTGGGCACGAAGATGGACAGCCGCTGGAATTTGGGCACGTCGGCTTTGGCGGTGTAGAGCACGTCCTCCAGGCACCAGCAATCGTATTTTTCATCGAAAAACCATTTGTCCCGGCAATCGGACAGTTCCATAGTTTCATTGATTATGGGAACCGACTCACGCATAAAGCACCCTCCTGGCCATCCCTCGTATTTGTTTCAGTGTACTTGCTTTCCGGTGAAAAATCAAACCGTGTTTCTGTGATATTATTGCGGAAAGCGAAACAATGACGGCGAAAATCGGTTTGCATCTGCGGAGCGATTTTTCTATAATGAAGATAAAGAATTTGCCTTGTGAAGGAGGGTTCGGCATGCCTCATCCGCCCATGACCCCGCCGCCCATCACCCTGACAGCCCAGGAGGCGGTCTACGCGAAGAATAAGGAAAAGTTCCGGCAGTTCACCTTTGCTGCGGGGAATCACAGCCTGCAGTACAATCTTTTTATTCCGGAGGATGTGTCCCAGCCCCTGCCGCTGGTGGTGTTCATGCACGATATGGGCTCCATATCGGAAGAACCTGATTATACCCTGCGTCAGGGCAGCGGCGCCCTGGTATGGGCCGACGAAGCGGAACAGAAGAAGCGGCCCTGCTATGTGCTGGCACCCCAGTACAGCGAAAAATCCGCCCATGATGATTACACCGTGGGCTGGGCGGCGGAAGTCACGATTCAGCTGATTCAATCGATCTGCTCCAAGCATAACATTGACAAGACGAGGATTTACGGCACAGGCCAATCCATGGGCACCATGATGCTGTGCGAATTGCTGATCACCCATCCGCGCTTCTTTGCGGGCTGTTTCCTGACGGCGGGCCAATGGGACCCGGACCGCATGGCGGCGATCAAGGAGGAGCACGTGTGGATTATGGTATCCGAGCACGACGGCCGCGCCTTCCCCATCATGGGGGCCTGCATGGCGGCCATCGAAAAGGCGGGCGGCAAGGTGGCCCGGGGCCACGTGGACGCCAAGGCGGATGAGGAAACCAAGGCGCGGTTCTGCAAGGACGTGCTTTCCCGGAACGCCAACATTCAGTTCACCTGGCTGGAGGGCGACAGCGTGCTGCTGCCAGGCGCCCATATTTTCCCGGCGGTGCACCACATGAGCACCTGGAAATGGGCGTACCTGTTTGAGCCCATCCGGGCATGGCTGTTTGAGCAAAGGCTGTGATACTATTTCTCTAAACCGCTGAAGGAACAAACGGAAATTGGAAAGGGAGGGGGACGAACGGGAGATCTTCTCTCTTTGAGTCAAAGAGAGAAGCAGAGAAACCCCGTTTGTCGCCGGAAAAGCAGCAATATTAAACTGAAACAGGAGTGCTGTCCTCCGCTTCCGGGCCGGGCGGCGAAGCCGCCCAACCTGTGCGCAAAGCGCACAGGGAAAAGCCAGAAAAATTGCCGAAAAACAAGCTTGCTTGTTTTATCGGAATTTTCCTGGCTTTTCTTTTGCCCGGAAGTTCGCTTGGAGCCTCTCAAGTTACAGGCGCAAATTGTTTGTTATTGCGTCCAAGCCGCATCGCCGGCTGGCTTCTTTGCAGCTTTCTTCCCCGGGAAGAAAGCGCGTATCCTCCCCATCAAATTTCTGCTTTCAGTCCGGAATTGACAAAAGAATATCAGACCGGCACTTGCTTTATGTTTCATGGAACGGAAGCGTTTTGACCAGCTCCAGGAAGCGCTTGCAGGCGGTGTTGAATTTTCTGTCCTTCAAATAGGCCAGGAAAATCGTGGTGGTCACCCGGGGCTCAATATCCACGCGGGTCAAATCCTCCGGCAGGATGGGGGCTACGGGCTTGGACATGAGCAGCGCAATACCGGTGCCCTGGGAGATCAGCTCCACCAGGTTTTCCGCCCGCTGGCTGGTAAACACCACCTTGGGCTGAAAGCCGGCGTCGCGGCACAGATCGGTGCAGAGGCGGTACATGAAAGAATTTTTGCTGATCAAAAGCAGGGCTTCGTCTTCCAACTGGCTGATGGTGATGGTTTTTTGCCTGGCCAGGGGATGCGCCTTGGGCAGCACGGCCACCAGGTGATCTTCTGAAATCGGAATGGTGTCAAACTCCTCCACGGAAATGTGGCGGTTGCGCAGGAAGGCGAAGTCAATTTCGCCCTTGCGCAGCATTTCCGCCAGCGGGGTGGAGTCCGCTTCGTTGATGTTGATGATCACATTTTTGTTGTTCTGCCGGTATTGCCGCAGGATATCGCTGATGCCGTATGCCTTCATCATGGGAATGGAGCCGATGCCGATGGCGCCCTTGGAATACATGGCTTCTTCCTCAAAGGCCATGGCGCATTCATCATCGATTTTCACAAACTGTTTGGCATAGGGCAAAAAAAGCCGGCCGTGCCGGTTTAATACCACCTTCCGGGTTGTCCGGTCAAAGAGCGGCATCCCCAACTCTTCTTCCAATGCTTTGATGTGCCGGGACAGGGAAGAGGTGGTGATAAACAGGCGTTCGGCAGTTTCAAAGTAATTGCCGGTCTCTGCCAAAGAGACAAATTCACGGATATATTTCAGCTCCATGATATCCCTTCTTTAATTTATTATTATTCTGATTTCTGCAATAATTATAGCGACAACCGCGAAAAATGTCAAGGCTGGAAGAATTCTGACCAAATAGGAGGAGCAAACGAAACGGACAATTATATCGTTTTTTGCAACAATAGCGGCGAAAAACGATTTGCTTCCTGCCAAACATTTCCGATATAATTTCTTTGTCAGAAATGATAGGATGAATACCGGATCACGCAGACGGAGAAAGAGGCGATCCATATGAGAATCGGCATTGGCCGCAGCGCCATGGAGTTCCCGCACGGTTTCTTCCCAACGGAGGGGTTTGTTCATCAGGCGCATCCGCTGCATGTTCGTGTGCTTTTTGCGGACGAAAAGAACCCCTTTGCGCTGGTTTCCATCGAAATGACCTCTCTTGGGGATGAAGAATGCGAAAAGCTGAGGAACGAAACAGCCATCCTGCTGGGCATTGAAGCGCGGCAGGTTTGGATCAGCGTGACCCACACCTTTTCCGCGCCCCATATCCTGCCGGATTTTGCCCTGAAAACGGAGGAGGAAAAGGAACACCGCATCATTTTGCGCCGCGCACTTTCCGACGCGGTGCGCAGCGCCGTCTGGCAGGCCAGGCAGGAAGCTGCTGAGAGCAGCCTGTCACTGCATCAAGGCGAAAGCCAGACTTTTGCCAGCCGGGATATCGAATTGCCCGAGGGCTGGTGGATCGGCTGCGGCGGAGGGGGCCCCTCGGATCATACGCTGACGGTGCTGGAAGTCAGGCAAAACGAAAAACTCAAGGGACTGCTGCTGCATTTGAACACCCAATCCTCCGTGCTGGACGGCACCGGCGCGGCGGAGGGCAAATGCGTATCGGGCGACTATGTGGGCGTTGCCTGCCTGGAGCTGGAAAAACGGTACCCCGGCGCGGCGGCCATGTTCCTGATCGGCGCGGCAGGGGATCAGGCCCCGGTCATGCGCGGCAAAGGATATGCTCCCGACGGACAGGGCGGTTACGCGGAAATCGATCTGCATGAAGAAAGCGTCGGCCTTGCGGAAAGGCTGGGGCAGCAGCTGGCGGACGAGGTGATGTCCACCCTGCAAAGCGCCAACATTACATTGAACGGCGAAGCGAAAACCGCGTCCCGCTCCTTCAACGCGCCGGCAAAGAAAATGAATCGGAACCTGCGGGAGCTGCGGCCCACCCACGCCTGCCAATGGGAGCCGGACGGCGATAAGGAACAAACCATCGAGCTGTTTACGCTGGGCGATCTTGCGGTTGTCGGCGTGAAGCCGGAATTGACCTATCCCACCCTGAAGCAGCTCCAGGCCGCCAGCCCATATCCCATTACGCTGGTGGCAACGCTGATCAACGGTGGGGCGAAATACATGGCAGATCAAAGCGCCTATGACCGCTGCATGTACGAGGCCATCAATTCGCCCTTTGCCCCCGGCGCGGCGGAAATGCTGGTGAGGGAAGCCGCGGCGCTGCTGAAAAAATAAAAAGGGCTACGGATTATCTCATTTCCTGCAATAATAGCTGCGAAAAACGGTTTGATTTCCGCCAGATCGATAGGCTATACTGACCTTGAAAAAAGGATCTGAACCGTTTCCGACCAGAGAGCAAAGACGCCGCGTACCAGGCGTTTGCTATACAGCGTTACCAAATACAGAACAAATTGAAAGGAAGGTATCCTCATGAAAAAGTTCCTGTCTATCGTTCTTGTCCTGATCATGGCGCTCTCCATGGCCAGCTTCGCCTCCGCCGAGCATGGCGCGTCCGTCACCGTCGGCCTGGCCGGCGATCCCGGCAACATCGGCCCCTTCCAGGGCATGGGCCTGGGCCGCATCGGTATCCTGTTCACCACCTATGAAATGCTGATGGTCAAGGACGGCAACGAGTTTGTGGGCTGCCTGATGAAGGAACTGACCCCCGTGGACGATCTGACCTACGACGTGGAGCTCTATGACTACATCGTAGACCAGGCCGGCAACAAGCTGACCGCCAGCGACATCAAGTTCTGCTTCGACACCGCCAAGGCCGACGGCAACCTGCCCAAGCTGAGCGCCGTGGACAGCGTGGAGGTCGTCAGCGAATACGTGGCCCGCTTCCATTTCACCGCCCTGGCTGCCGGCGATCTGGAGAGCCTGCTGATGGAGTGCCCCATCGTCACCCAGGCCGCCTATGAAGCCTCCGCCGACAAGATGGCCACCGACCCCGTCACCACCAGCCCCTATCAGGTGGTGGATTACAAGACCGGCTCCACCATCACCTACAAGCGCAACGAAAACTACTGGCAGAAGGACGAGCTGATTCCCTCCACCTCCAAGCACAACGTGGACGAGATCACCTTCAGGATCATCCCCGACCCCGTGCAGATGGTCAACGCCCTCAAGACCAAGGAAATCGACATTTCCGCCGCCATCGACGGCTCCTATATCTCCGACTTCATGGGTGTTGAAGGCTTCAGCGTCACCCAGATTCCCGACAACACCACCAAGTTCCTGACCTTCAACTACGATTCCATCCCCTCCGCCGCCGAGCGCCAGGCCATTGCCTACGCTGTGGACGTGGAAGACATCATCGCCTTCGCCTTCGACGGCATCGGCTATCATGCCAAGACCATCGGCAATACCAAGTATCCGGACTTTGTGGAAAAGTGGTCTGACGAAGAATACTACGAGTACGACGCGGAAAAGGCCCAGGCCCTGTTTGACGAGGCGGGCGTGACTGCCGGCAAGACCTATCGCCTGCTGTACAACGTGGCCGACGACAACACCCGCATCGTCACCACCATCCAGGCCGCGCTGATGGACTTTGGCATCAATGTGGAGCTGATCGGCTATGACAACGCCCTGTTTGGCACCTACAAGTTCGATGAAAAGAACAGCGGCGAGTGGGACATCATGCTGGATGAAGCCGGCTCCTCCAACCTGCTGACCAACGTGTGGAAGCTGACCCTGGACCGCCGCGATCAGACCTATGGCAAGACTGTGGGCCACGTGCTGGACGACGAGCTGCAGACCCTGATCGAAGCTGCCATCAACGATAACACCCCCGAAAACATGGACGCCTTCCATCAGTATCTGAAGGAGCAGTGCTATGAATACGGCCTGGTGTCCAAGGTGAACAACCTGGCCCACACCACCGTGGTGAACACCGCTGTGACCTGCTTCCGCGGCCAGATCCTGCCCGGCGCCTGCGAATATTGATCCGAATAAAAACAGCGTAAGCACACTCTGAAGAGGCGCTGCGGCAAACGTAGCCGCAGCGCCTCTTGCAATCCAAACGAGAGGGGAATCGCTCTATGATCAGATACATCGGCAAGCGATTGCTGTGGATGATCCCGGTCATGCTGGGCATCGCCGTCCTGATCTTCTCCATCATGTACATCTGTCCCGGAGATCCGGCGCAAAGCCTGCTGGGCCCCAGCGCCTCCGCTGTGGAATTGGCCGCCAAGCGCGAGGAAATGGGCCTGAACGACCCTTATATCGTCCGTTTGGGCCGCTACCTGTATCAGACCTTCATCAGGCTTGATCTGGGCACCAGCTACAAGTTTGGCACCTCGGTGTTTGCCGGATTGATGGAGCGCATGCAGTATACCCTGGTCATCGCCCTTTTGTGCATGTGCCTGCAGGTGTTTGTGGGCACGCCCCTGGGCATCATGGCCGCCACCCACCACAACGGCCTGTGGGACCGCATCAGCATGTTCCTGGCGCTGGTGGGCGTCAGCATCCCGGCCTTCTGGCTGGCGCTGATGCTGGTGCTGATCTTCGCCGTCAACCTGGGCTGGCTGCCCACCAGCGGCGTGGCCAACGGCATCGCCTCCTTTATCCTGCCCTGCATTGCCAATTCCTTCGCGGGCATTGCCAGCCAGGCGCGCCACACCCGCTCCTCCATGCTGGAGGTTATCCGCTCCGATTACATCGTAACCGCCAAGGCCAAGGGCCTGAGCCAGAAGACCGTGCTGTTCAAGCATGCCCTGCCCAACGCCCTGATTCCCATCATCACCATCGTGGGCAACGGCATGGGCATGATGCTGGGCGGCACCGTGATCATCGAGAACGTGTTCGCCATCCCCGGCGTGGGCCGGTACATGACCGACGCCATCAACAGCCGCGATTATCCCGTGGTCATGGGCGGCGTGCTGGTGCTGGGCCTGATTTTCAGCCTGATCATGCTGCTGGTGGACATCGTGTATGCCTTCGTGGATCCGCGCATCAAGGCCCAGTATGAGGGCAGAAAGGGGAAAAAGTAATGTCTACGGCTGTCAATGATACCCATGTGGGCGTTCGTACCCGCCGTCAGGGCCAGCTGGGCCAGGTGATGCACCGCCTGCGCAAAAACAAGGTGGCCATGCTCGGCCTGGTGATCATGCTCCTGCTGATCGCCATGGCGCTGCTTTCTCCCTGGATTGCGCCCTACAACTACGCCAAAACCAGTAAGGCAGACCGCTACGCTTCGCCCAGCTGGCAGCATTTGTTCGGCTGCGACGCCATGGGCCGCGACATCCTCTCCCGCATCATGTACGGCGCCCGCGCCTCCCTGTGGCTGGGCCTGATGAGCACCCTGGTGGCCACCGTGATCGGCGTGCTGCTGGGCTCATTGGTTGGCTACTACGGCGGCAGGGTGGATAACATCGTCATGCGCATCCTGGATATCATCCAGGCCATTCCCGGCATGCTGCTCTCCATTGCCATTTCCGCCGCGCTGGGAAGCGGCATCGGCAACACCATTCTGGCCCTGTCCATCGGCGGGGTGCCCATGACGGTGCGCCTGCTGCGCGGCTCCATCCTCACCGTGCGCAAGCAGGAATATATCGAGGCCGCCGAAAAGATCAACTGCTCCAAGTGGCGGGTCATCACCGCACATATCCTGCCCAACTCCATCGCTCCGGTGATTGTGTCCGTTACCATGGGCATCGGCAACACCATCCTGCAGGCCGCCAGCCTTTCCTATATCGGCTTGGGCGTGCAGCCGCCGACGCCGGAATGGGGCGCCATGCTTTCCGAAGGCAAGTCCATGATCACCAAGTATCCCCACCTGTGCATCTTCCCGGGCCTGGCCATCATGCTGGTGGTGCTGTGCCTGAACATGCTGGGCGACGGTCTGCGCGACGCCATGGACCCGAAGCTGAAGAATTAAGAAAGGAGGCATTCCCATGGGAAATAAGGACGTATTGCTTTCCGTAAAAAACCTGACCGTGGAATACACCTCCGAAGGCGAGGTCATCCATGCCGTCAATAACGTATCCTTTGAATTGGAAAAGGGCAAGACCATCGGCCTGGTGGGCGAAACCGGCGCCGGCAAAACCTCCATTGCCCGGGCCATCCTGCGCATCCTGCCCGAGCCCCCCGCCCGGGTGCCCAATGGCGAAGTTGTGTTTGAGGGCAAGGATCTGCTGAAAATCCGCGAGGAGGACATGCAGAAGATAAGGGGCAAGGAAATCAGCATGATCTTCCAGGACCCCATGACCGCCCTGAACCCCATCATGCGGGTTGGCGAGCAGATCGCCGAGGTGATCAAGCTCCACGAGCACTGCTCCAAGCAGGAATCCATCGAAAAAGCCAAGAAGATGCTGGAAATGGTGGGCATTCCCGGCGAGCGCTTCTATGAATATCCCCATCAGTTTTCCGGCGGCATGAAGCAGCGCGTGGTCATCGCCATGGCGCTGGCCTGCAGCCCCACGCTGCTGCTGGCCGATGAGCCCACCACCGCCCTGGACGTGACCATCCAGGCCCAGGTGCTGGACATGATCAACGACTTAAAGCAAAAGCTCAATACCTCCATGATCATGATCACCCACGACCTGGGCATCGTGGCGGAAGTGTGCGACACCGTGGCCGTCATCTATGCCGGGGAAATCATGGAATACGGCACCAAGGAGCAGATTTTTCACAATCCCCAGTACCCCTACACCATTGGCCTGTTCGGCTCCCTGCCCGATCTGAACAGCGACGTGGAGCGCTTGAGCCCCATCGAGGGCCTGCCGCCAAACCCCGCCGACCTGCCCCGCGGCTGCGCCTTCCATCCCCGCTGCCCCTATGCCACAGAGGAATGTCAGAAGGAGCATATCGAGCTGAAAGACATCGGCGAAGGCCATCTGTGCCGCTGCTGCCGTTTACAGGAAATCGCCGCCCAGAAAGCGAAGGAGGTGTAAGAAATGGCAAATCCCATGATTGAGGTCAGGCACCTGAAAAAGTATTTCAACACCCCCAAGGGCACCCTGCACGCCGTGGACGACATTTCCTTCAAAATCGAAAAAGGCAGGACCATGGGCGTGGTGGGCGAATCCGGCTGCGGCAAATCCACCCTGGGCCGCACCATCATCCACCTGCTGGAACCCACCGACGGCCAGATATTCCTGGACGGCAAGGACATCACCCACGTGGATAAAAAGCAGATGCACGAAATCAACGAGCGCATGCAGATTGTGTTCCAGGATCCCTATTCCTCCCTGAACCCCCGGCAAACCGTGGAGGATGTGATCCGGGAGCCACTCAAGCTCTCCAAGCGCTACAAGACCCGGGCCGAGATCGACCGGAAGACCGACGAGCTGATGCAGCTGGTGGGTATCGACGAGCGGCTGCGCCACGCCTATCCCCATGAATTGGACGGCGGCCGCCGCCAGCGCGTGGGCATCGCCCGGGCGCTGAGCCTGAACCCTGATTTCATTGTATGCGACGAGCCGGTGAGCGCCCTGGACGTGAGCATCCAGGCCCAGGTGCTGAACCTGCTGCAGGATCTGCAGGAAAAGCAGGGCCTGACCTATATGTTCGTCACCCATGACCTGAGCGTGGTGCGCCACATCAGCGACGATATCTGCGTTATGTACCTGGGGCAGCTGGTGGAAACCAGTCCCGCCAAGGAGCTGTTTATTAAGCCGCTGCACCCCTATACCAAGGCGCTGCTGTCGGCCATTCCCAGCACGGATATCGACCATCCTCATGAGCGCATCAAGCTTCAGGGCGAAATCACCTCTCCCGTTGATCCCAAGCCCGGCTGCCGTTTCGCCGCCCGGTGCCCTTATGCCGCCGAGGCCTGCAAGCAGCCCCAGCAGCTGGAGGAAATTTTGCCGAATCATTATATTTCCTGCTGCCGCGCGCGGGAGCTGAACAAGGATATCCTGTAACAAGCACAGCCCGGGCGCAGGCCGCCCTCCGTCCGGGCTTTTTCAGAAAGGACAAGAGCATGAGCGAGAAAAAATGGTTTGATTTTTCCTGCAAGAGCAACATCCTGCTGGAGGATGAGGAGGGCAACCGCACGCCCATGAGCGAGCCCTATTACCGGGTGGAGCAGATTGCGCCAAAGACCTGGAAAATCCTGTCGGACGGCGATTTTTCTTATCTGCTGGAAGGCGAGGACGGGGACGCCATCCTGATCGACAGCGGCTACGGCGCGGGCAACATCCGGGAGTACTGCAAAAACCTGATCGGTCACGACGTGCCCCGCATCGTCAACACCCACCATCATTTCGATCACACCGCCAACGACGGCCGGTTTGATCTGGTATATATGGCGGCGGAATCCGTGCCCCTGGCCACCCAGCCCTTCCCCAGCTTCGAGGGCATCAGCTTTCCCCGGAACTATGAAGTGCAGATCGTGGAGGACGGCGACATCATCCCCCTGAAGGGCCGCGATTTGCTGGTGTTCAAGATGCCCGATCACGCCGTGGGCAGCATCGTGCTGCTGGACAAGGCCGGCCGCCTGCTCTTCACCGGCGACGAATACGGCATGCCCTTCGGCAAGCCCATCAACACCACGGTGGAAAACTGGGCAAGGCTCAGCGAAAAGCTGCTGCCGCACCGCGGCGAATACGACGCCGTGTGGGGCGGCCCTGGCCAGGCCGATCCGGATATTGTGCAAAAGGTATATGACAACTGCAAGGCCGTGCTGAACGGCGCGGAAGGCCGGCCCCGCGTTGACCCGCCCTTCAACAACTGGCAGCAGACCGACGAAGCGGGCCGTATCATTTGGAAGCGCAGATTACCCCATCCCGGCGACGGCCCCAGGCATCAGAAAAAGGGCAGCGACGGAAATATGCAGGATATGCGCTGGAATGAGAAGCAGGAAACAGCCAAGCGCATCTACGGCGAAGCGCCTGCCGCCATCGTGTATGACATCAACAGGATTTTTGACAATAAATGAAAGGTAAGTGCGTATCATGGCTAAAGTGATCGACGCCAATATGTACTGGTTCCCGGAAGAACTGTTCACCGACAGCGGACTGGCTGAAAAATTCCTGTCCGAGGTGCCCGTTCAATACAACATCAAAGGCTCCCTGAAAGAAGAAAACGGCGTTCGCCGGTTTGTCATCGAAAAGCCCGTGGGCAGCCCCAACCTGGATTATATCCAGGGCGACTACACGCTGGAAAAGGAGCTTTCCTCCCTGGATCAGGCCGGGGTGGAGGGCGCGGTGCTTAAGCTCTCCTGCCAGCAGGAATGGATGAGCCTCGATATGTGCCGTCTGTTCAACACCGCCATGGCGGAGCGGGTGAAGGAAAGCCAGGGCCGCCTGCACGGATTGGGCGTGGTGCCGCCCCAGGGCACCCCGGCGGTGAAAAAGGAAATTGACCGCTGCCTGGATGAGCTTCATTTCGGCGGCTTGCAGCTTTCCGCCCACTACGGCAATCTGTATCTGGATGACGAAGCCTTCGCGCCGTTCTTCGCGTATCTCAATGAGCGCGGCGTCACCTGCTATGTGCATCATACGCCGCTGCCCGTGCAGTACGACACCCTGACGGATTACACCAATCTGCGCCGTCTTTACGGCCGCTGCGTGGATCAGGCCACTGCCATCGGGCGGGAGCTGTTCAGCGGCTTTTTCACCAGGTATCCCAACGTCCGGCTGGTGCATTCCATGCTGGGCGGCGGCTTCTTCGCCTATGTAAACCTGTGGTTCCCCAAGAAGCCCAAGGTGAAGGAGGCCATGAGCCGCTTCAACGACGATAACGACCTGGTGGTGCGGCAGCTGAAAAACAACATCTTCTTTGAAATGAGCCATGCCCAGTCCTGGGGCAAGGAGCAGCTGGAATGCGCGGTCAAGACCCTGGGGGCCGACCATATCCTGTTCGGTTCCTCCTTCCCGGTGCGGCCTGTGTGGCTGCTGGAGGGCGCGGATTTCGTAAGGAAGCTGAATATTTCAGAAGAAGAAAAAGAACTGATCCTGCACAAAAACGCCGAGCGGCTGTATCATCTGTAAGCGAAGGAGGAAACGCTATGCCGCGGTTCACGGTGGATACAAAACTATACGGCTGGGACATGCCGGAGCAGGCGCTTAAACGGGAGAAAAACACCTTTCTGCTGCTGAGCCTGCTGAACGCAGCGCTCTCCATCGCCTGCGGCGTGATTTCCACCGGCGTTACCCGGCACAACTGGGTGGGCTTTGCCGCCACGGCGGCGCTGATTGCCCTGATGATGGCAGTCATCGCGGCGGCGCGCTTCCGCGCGGCGAAACCCATGCTGGATAAACGCGCCTTCGAAAGCATCCACAATATGATGCGCTGGTCCGCCCAATGCCACATGGCGCTGATGGCGGTGGCTTTCGCGGCGGGCGTCGTCTCCTGCTTTCGGGCTTTCAGCGGCATCCTGGATCTGGCGATCCTGCTGGGCTTCGCCCTGAGCTTTGCCTACTCCTTCCTGTTTTTGCGGCGGTATGACCGCATTCCCACGTGCAGCGTGCAAGCGCCCGAATGAGGCGCTTTTCCTTCTGGCCCCACAGATCGTTGCAGAATGCACGAAAACATCTTGCGGATGGAGGCCTCCATGAACAAGTTCAAAGTCGTCAAATCCATGCTGATGAACCTGCCGGTGTCCCTCACCATGAGCTTCGTGGCCCAGTGGGTCAATATCCTGCACGGCCACATGCAGCGCTTTGAATGGGGCAGCATGGCCGTCAGCTTCTGCTTTTCCTATTTCATCGCCTTCCTGATTGCGTTCTTCATCCCCACGGACAAGTGGGGCTTTGCCTTCGCCGAAAAATGCGGGGCGAAGAGAGGCACCTGGGCCTTTGATATCCTGGTGAACCTGGTGGTCAACACCGTTTTCTGCGTCATCATGACGGCGGTGATGCACTGGTTCACCGCTTGCCTGCTGGGCGGGCTGCCCCTCAGCTCCGTTCCGGGCGGTTTCCTTGAAATGATCGGCCCGGTGTGGATTTCCTGTTTCATTGTAAGCCTGATCACCCAGCGCCCTGCCATTCGCGCCGCCAAACGGATTTGCGGCAGGTAAAGGCAGGCTGGAAGAATAAGCCATTATTTTTCCGTAAGCTCCATGGGCAAATCCAGCCGCTTGCTCTATAATAGGCTCAACAGCATAGCCAATCTCTTGACACGATACATGCGAGTCACTCCGCAGATACGATACGGCGGTGATTCGCATGTTTGTTTATCAAGAGGGAGGAAACAATCATGTCTGAACTTCGTTCCAATGAATTCCTGGTCAGGGAAAAGCCCGGCAGGCTGATGCGCAAGTACGCCATTCCCTGCATCATCTCCCTGGTGGTGGCCGCGCTGTATAACATCGTGGATCAGATCTACATCGCCAACGCCGATTACCTGGGCTCCTTCGGCAACGCGGCCAACACCACCGTGTTCCCAATGACGGTGTTCGCATTGGCCATCGCCGTGATGATCGGCGACGGCGCCTGCGCGTTTGTCAGCATATTGCTGGGCCAAAAGAACCAGGAGAACGCCCATAAGACCATCGGCAACGCCGTGGTGCTGACGGTGGGCAGCAGCGTCATCGTAACCATCCTGTACCTGCTGTTTTCCGAGCCCATCCTGACCCTGTTCGGCGGCCGGGTGAATGCGGAAACCTTCGCGCTTGCCAAGGAATACTTCTTCTGGATCACCCTGGGCATGCCCTTTTATATGTTCGGCCAGGCCATGAACCCCATCATCCGTTCGGACGGCAGCCCGCGCTTCGCCATGATTTCCACCGTGGCGGGCGCCGTCACCAACATTTTCCTGGATTGGCTGTTCATTTATCCTCTGCGTATGGGCATGATGGGAGCGGCCGTTGCCACGGTGCTGGGCCAGGTGCTCACCGCCGTGCTGGCCATGTGGTATCTGTGCCACATGAAGGCCGTGAAGCTTGAAAAAAGCAGCTTCGGCCTGTATCCAGCCCTGATGAAGCAGTATATTCCCCTGGGCATCACCAGCTTTCTGAGCCAGGCCAGCCTGGTGGTTTCCATGGCCGCCGTGCAGAACAGCACCGCCAAATGGGGCGCGCTGGACCCGGTGTTCGGCCAACCCCAATATACCCAGATTCCCCTGGCGGTGCTGGGCATCGTGATGAAGTTCTTCCAGATTGCAATTTCCATCTCTGTGGGCCTATCCGCCGGCTGCATCCCGGTGGTGGGGTACAACATCGGCGCGCAACGGAAAGACCGGGTCAAAACGCTGTTCACCTATCTGCTGGCAGCGGAGGCCGTCGTGGGCTTCGTGGCGCTGTTCATTGTGGAGGTGTTCCCTCGGGGGCTGATCAATATTTTCGGCGCGGCCAATGAGAGCGAATACTATACGCAATTCGCCGTCCGCTCCTTCCGCATCTATCTGTGCATGATGCCCCTGGCCATGGTGAACAAGGGCACCTTCATTTTCCTCCAGGCCCTGGGCAAGGCCAAGGAAAGCATGGCCCTGTCCTTGGTGCGCGAAATCATCTTCGGCGTGTTCCTGCCCATCCTGCTTCCTCTGATTTTCGCCCTGAACGGTATTCTGTATTCCTTCCCGGCGGCGGACATCCTCACCTTCATCCTGTCTTTCATCGTAATCCTGCGCACCTATAAGGAGCTGCAAAAGGACTGATACTGTTTATCATCTGAAAACTATACCGATAAACAGAATTTTGACGAAGGAGGGAAACGCTTCTCTTTTGCGTCAAAAGAGAAGCAGAAAACCCCGTTTGTCGCCGGAAAAGCAGCAATATTAAACTGAAACAGGAGTGCTGTCCTCGGCTTCCGGGCAGGCCAGCGAAGCTGGCCCTGCTGTGCGCAAGGCGCACAGGGAAAAGCCTGAAAATTTCCGATAAAACAAGCAAGCTTGTTTTTCGGCAATTCTCAGGCTTTTCTTATGCCCGGAAGCTCTCTTGGCGCCTCTCAAGTTACAGGCGCAAATTGTTTGTTATTGCGTCCAATCCGCATCGCCGGCTGGCTTCTTTGCAGCTTTCTTCCCCGGGAAGAAAGGGCGTATTCCTCCCCTGCTGATTTCTGTCTGCCGATTCAGTTTTCAGAGGATGAACAGTATAAGAATTGAGCGATCAGAACACGATATCTTTCACGTTTTAACAAGATGGCGCCATTCTTCACTGGCTTGCATCCTTCTTTTCTATCAGCCATTGAATAAAACCTGCCGGCGCCTGCACCGCATCGGCTAATTGCATAAGGATATCCTCGCTCATTTCGGAGCGAATCTCACGGCGCTGGGCTTCTGCCTCCACTTCGCCCGCGGGATCCAAAAACAGCATCAGCACCCGTACCTCGCTGCGCATACGGCTGCGGGGAATTCCCTGAAGAAGAATATCCGCCCAAAGGCAAGCGGCCAGCGCTTCATAGTAACGGCTTCGCACCGCTTTTTCCGATTCGTCGAATTCGAGCAGAAAATGAGAGAAATCATCTTCCGTTACAGCACACAGCTGCGGATATGCCGCTGAAAACAGGCGCGTGTTTAAGGCGTCGTCCGGTTGAAAACCATCAAAGCTTCCCATCATGACCATTTGCAGCAGCCGGCATCCCCATCTGCTGTTTGGACAGTGGATCGTATGCATTTCCCAGTTATTTGCCGATGCTGACGATGGCGACAATGCCATCAGCGCAAGCAGAAAGACAATGAGCCAACGCTTTTTCATGCTGCCTCCCCCGTGAAATCGATAATAAAACGGCTGCCTTTCCCCAATTCGCTTTCCGCCCGGATTTGTCCATGGCACCGTTCCACAAGCGCTTTTACAATGGAAAGGCCCAAGCCTGTTCCGACAGTTTCCGTATCCCTCGCATCATCCGCACGATAGAACTGTTCAAAAATATGCGGAAGATGCTCAGGTGAAATACCGATGCCGTCATCCGCTACAATCATTTGATGAGGCGACAAGCGTATATTCACATGCCCGCCTTCCCTGCCGTAGCGAATCGCGTTATCCAGCAGATTATAAAGGATTTCCCAAACATCTTTCTCCTGTGCCGTCAAGGAAAGCGCTCCGTCAACGCACAGCGCGATCTTTTTTTGCTCTGCCCGCTTTGCCAGAGACCGGCAAATCTCATGGGCAATCTGAGCAACGTCAACCGTTTGCGGCGCTCGATCGGGCTGGCGCTCCGCCTTGCTCAGACGCAAAATATCCTCTATAACTGCCAGCATGCGGTCACACTCGCTGCAAATCAGCGTTGCGCACAGGGCTTGTTCTTCCGGCGTATCAGCCATGCCTGTCTGCAGCATTTCCGCAAAGCCGCGTATGGAGGTCAGCGGGCTGCGCAGTTCATGGCTGGCATTGGCCACAAAATCGCTGCGCAGATTCAGCGTGCGCATGATCTCTTTATGATCCGCCTGGAGCCGCTCCACCCGATACGCAATGGCATGCAGGGTGGGCTGGAATTCCGGAAATACCGCCTGCGCGTTGGCAACCTCCCCATCCAGCAGGCGGCGTACCTCCTCCATTTGCTGCACCTGCTCCTGCGCAAAGCGCGAAACGGCTTTCCTTTGCAGAAAATACAGCATCAGAAAAAGCGTCAGCAGCGAAATGCCGTAAATGACCAGCAAATCCACAATTTCCAGCACCGGGTAGCTGACGCGCAAAATCAGCTGCGGCGATACCCGCTTGGCCAAGTAAAGAACAAACGTGGCGTCGGCTGTGGACAGGCGGAAAGCCCTGCCGATTTTTCCCTGCCTGGCAGCAATCATTTCAGCATCCTGATAATGATCCTGAGAGCGATCGGCATCTTTTCGGCTGTCAGCCAGCACAAGGCCTGTATCCATTAAAAAGGTCACCTGGACAGGCTGGGAAACGGCGGCAATGGAATCGGCCATCTGCTGAAGATCGGCGTTGGATTCCAGCGTCCACAGCGACGCTGCGTGCAGCACGGCGTTCAGGTTGCTCAGCGTATCGTCCGCCTTCAGCTTAACCATCCCGCCAATCGCGATCGCCGCCATGACCAGGGTGATCAGAATACCGCGCCAATAGATGCTTTGCAGCCTGCGCTTCATGGCGTTTCACCTGCGATCAATCGGTATCCCGTGCCCCGTACAGTTTGGATAAACCGCGGTTCTTCCGCCGTATCGCCCAGTTTGCTCCGCAGCGTTTTGATGTGGGAATCCACGGTGCGGGAAGGGTCATCCGCCATGGAAGAGCCCCATACCTCCCGCAGCAGTTCCTGGCGGCTTACGGTGATTCCGGCCCTTTGCGCCAGGTAAAAGAGCAAACGGTATTCCCCGGCCGTCAGATCAACGCGAACATCCTGAACGTATACCTCATGCGCAGCAGGCAAGATGGTAATCGCCCCGACGGTTCTTTTTTCGGCAGGTTTGGGCAAGCGGCGCAGGGCGGTTTTCACCCTGGCCTGCAATTCCATCAATCCGAAGGGTTTGGTGATGTAGTCTTCCGCGCCCAGGCTTAACCCCTTCACCTTGTCCTGCTCTGCCCCCCGGGCGGAAATAATGATAACGGGAATGGCGCAGGTTCGTTCCTGGGCTTTCCACTCCCGCAGGACATCAAACCCGCTTTTTGCCCGCAGCATCAGATCCAGCAGCAGAAGATCCGGCAAAGGCCCCTTCTTTTTCAATTCCTGCTCCAGCTCCGCCGTATCCTCAAAACGATGCGTTTCATAGCCTGCCTTTTTCATGGTCATTTCAATCAGCAGACCGATCTTGGGATCGTCCTCAAGGATCCAGATTTTTTCCATGCCCTAACTCCATTTCTTCCGTCGTCTCGATCAGATTTTGCACCCAGGCATCCATGCGGGGGAGAATATAAGCAAAATACGATGCGATATCCCGTATATTGGCGGCATTTCCCTCGCCCATTCCGCAGGCGGGCCAGCGAAGCGCGTCCCGTTCAATGGCGGGATATAAACGGTCGTGCAGCGCTTGGGCGAACAGCATCACAGCCTCCTCGGTGATGCGCTCCCTGCGCAGCATACGCCACCGTTCCTGAACCGACATCAAAAAGCCTTTTTTCCCTTCGGCAATCCTTTTTTTGAATACGTCGTCCATCGTCAAGGGAAGAAAAACATAATCCGTATAGTTTTGCCCCTCAGCGTCCCCGTTCCATAAATCGCCCAGCGTGTGGTTGACATCCCAGGGAATGCGATAGAGCGTGTATCCCGCTTCGCCATGGGCCGCGTGAATGAACTGGTTTTTAAAATGGCAGTCCCGCGCCTGCGTCAGCATGAACCATAAGCCGTAATCAATCGTATTGGCAGGCGACAGCTGCGCCCGCGCCCGCTCTTCCCAATCATTCAAAAAAGCCATATAATCCACCGCAGGCAGCCAGGGATCGGCCACTTCGCTGCCGCAAAAAGCAAGCTCAATCCCCCGGCAGGCGGCGGTATCCCGCTCCGCTTGCGTCAGTTCTTCAATCGAAGGCTGGTCGTTGGCAATGATTTTGTATAGGATATCCTGTGCTTTATCCCCATGCACCTGCTTTCTGTCAACGCGCTCCTGAAGGGCGTACAGGCCATGATATTGCCCGTTGAAAAACACTTCCGCATAGGCCAAACGGGAGCTGCCGGCCGCTTGCCCGCAGGAATTGATTTGCTCCCACAGCCAATAGCTGACCGCCTCCCGGATTTTGGAAGTATCCGAATACATGGGGTTCAAAATCCAGTCATCATCCGCCCTTAACCCGGCGATGGAAACATTGCGCTTGTTTCCCCATTCGTCTACAATTTTAACACGGTAGCTTTGCTTTGGAAAGCGCCTGCTGGTATTTCCGCGGAGATGCATTTCAATTTGAACGGTAAAAACGCTGCCATCTGTATCATATACGCAGAGCGTGCCCACGGAATCCGCATCCGTGGGCAGCGCTCCATTCTCCGTTTCAATTGCCAGAACGGGAATCAGCAGATCTTTTTGCAGCGTTTCCAGCGAGGGAAGGGCAATTTCCGGCTTTGCGGAAACGGGGGAAAGGACACAAAGCAGGACGAGCAGGAAAGCCCTGTAAAAACGCGTTCCAATCCGTTCCTTTTTCGCCATGCCTTTCCTGCCTTCCTGCGCCTGCTTTCCGCCGCGCGTTCATTTATGTATCACGGCCGGGAGAATCATATTTTGGGGGAGTATCACGGTTGGGAGAGTCATAATTTTTCGGCGTATCGCGATCTGCGGGGGTATCCGGCGTATCATAGCGGCCGGTATCGGTTTTCTGCGAGGTTGTTTGTGTGGCTTGATTCGTGCGGGGCGCCGGCGCGGCTCCGTTGCGAGGAGGCGTATCATAGTAATCCGGCGTGTCGTAGGCATCGGGTGTTTCGTACAGGTCATAATCACGGGAATCCCAGAAATCGTCATCATAATCCCAGCGCGATACAACGCCGCTTTCCTGCAGCCTGCTGCTGTTGCCGCTGCTGTATTTGCCCGTTGCCGCTAATCCGTTGGCCATTTGAAATTCAATCAGGGCAGATTGGGTGCGGGGCCCGAAAATGCCGTCCGCCTTTCCCGTCAGGTAACCCAGATCGATCAGCATCTGCTGTAAATCGGCAATGCGGGTGGATCCTTTTTTATCCTTGCTTCCGATGGTAATATCATCAAAAGCATCCTCGATCAGATCATCCCAATCCACCTCATCACGCCAATCGTCGTCATTTTTCCAGTCATCATCATCCCAATCCTCATTCATGATGATGAATTCCACAAACGCCACAGGCAGCTGGTACTGATCGGCAATCTGCTGGCTGTATTCGCGGGACATGGCGCTGCGGATGGCCTCTTTTTCCGTTTTTGCGCTAACATCATCGGGCGCTTCCAGAAACAGTGAAAGAATGGTTTGAATGTTTTTATACTGCGCTTCGCTTGCAGGATTCAATTCGATCTGCTCCTTCAGCGCATGGGCCAAAGCCTTATAATAGGCGTTTCGAACCTGCCCCACCTTCTTTCCGTTGGCGGAGGCGTAAGCGGTGATGTCCTTGGCGGAAATCGCCGAAAGCGCCTGCAAATCCGCCGCCTGTCCGGTATAAGCGCCGGACAGAATACGCTCCAGGTACTGCGCGCTCTCCTGCGCGCCTGTATTTTCTTGCTGCTGGTTTGCAAGCAATGCGTGAAAAGCGTCCAGGGCAGTGGAGGAATCCCCCTGCTCGGCAAACGCCACAAACAGGGGCGTTGCGCCAATCAATATAAGCAGCATGACTGCAACGATCTTTTTCATCCGTTCCATCTCCTTTCTTTTGATGCTTCGATTATAAAGAAAAGCGCAGAAAAGGAAAAGTGTTTTGCATGTTTCTTCACACATTTTTCACACAAGAAAAACCCTTAGGTTGTTCTCTTCCCAAAGCTTTTCTCTGCTTGATAAGGGACAAACGGAGGAAATGGCTCTTATCTATTGCAAAATAACTGCATGGGCAGACAGGAACCGAAAGTGGAGAGGGCGCGCTTTCTGAAGAAAGCCGTACAGGGACTTTTTGCTGGCGAACCGGCTTGAGAGAAAAAACAAACGGTTTGCGACTGAAACTTAAAAGCCGCCTTCGAAGAAGCGGCGGAGGGGGTATTCACAAATCAGCTTTTGCGGAATCCTTTCCTCCGCCTGCTGCCGGATGCGGCCTATCCGGCCCATCCGGGCCATGTGATCATTAGCTTTCAGCTTTTCATCAATGCCCTCTGCCGGGGCCCTTTGAGGGATCGCTTGGGTTATTCTCCGCCGGTTGGTCTGCCGATTTCTGCCGGGCGCTCGGAAAGCTTGCCAGATAAGGTCAGACGGCTGCGTCCGGAGAATGCGTGCGGTTTTTGCGGAGAGGGGGAGCCTGTTTTCCTAATAACAGCAGTGGCTCCAGCGCCCATTTTCTGATTTTGTGCAGCGAACGCCAGCCGCGCAGTGCCAATGCCCGGGCAATACCAAGGGCAGATATTTCTTTTGCAGCAATTATTTCAGAATTTGGGGCTTGCATTTTTACCGAAAGAATGATATAATTCATAATTGTCATCGGCAGAGGGTATGATCGGAGACGACAAAGCGGCACAGGCTGCTTCCCTCAAAGGCAGAACCCGGGGCCTTGAAGCCGGGAAGCGGATACTGGGGCAACCCAGAGCATTTGGGGCATTAGCACAGTTGGTAGCGCGCGACATTCGCATTGTCGAGGTCAGGGGTTCGACTCCCCTATGCTCCACCAAACATGAGAAATCCGAACTTTCAGCCGGTAGGCGGAGGGTTCGGATTTCTTATATTTATTGATACACTTGATTTCTTACTGCATTGAGAAAAAAGCTAAAGTATGTTATAGTAAAGGAGTTGATGACATCATTATTCACGCCGGCTCCCAAGGAGGATGAAAATGTCTAAGAAAAATGATGATTTTTTCAAGGAGAAAAAAACGTGGTCCCAGGTGAAAGATCAGCTCCTTGGCTGTTATTTTAAACCATATGTTCAAAAGATTCTCCATACTCGTAAACCACTTGTCTATGTCGATTGTTTTGCTGGCAAGGGAAAGTTTGAGGATGGAAATCCCGGCTCTCCACTAATTGCACTTGAAATAATTGATGAATGCTTAGCGACTACAAAAATGGTGGATGCCGAAGTCAGCACAACATTTATCGATTTGAATTACGCTAAAGATTTAACAGAGAATCTCAAAGCATATCCAAAAGTTAATATCTTGTCCGGCAAATATGAAGATCTTATCAGTAATGTATTGAGCAACAAACGAGGGAAAAACGTATTTCTCTACATAGATCCATACGGTATTAAATCCTTACAATGTTCTGCTTTTGATAGATTTGCCAATGCACCATTTAATTCTATTGAGTTATTAATCAATCTCAATTCATTTGGTTTTATTCGTGAAGCTTGTCACGCTATGGGGACATCTCTTGAATTAGACGATCCAACATTATTTGATGACTTGGTTGAATATGATCCTTCACAGATGACTGCATCAGATAAGTCTTTACAAGAACTAGATGAAATAGCCGGGGGCGATTATTGGCGGCAGATAATAGAATCATATAAGAACCATAGAATCAATGGTTATGAAGCAGAAGAACTGTTTGCCGAGCAATACTGCCGGAGATTATCACAAAATTATGCTTATGTTCTTAATATGCCTTTACGCATAAAACGAGGTCAACGTCCTAAATATCGAATGATTCATGTTACGAATCACCCCGAAGGCTGCTTACTGATGGTTGATAATATATGCAATCGTTGGGAAGCCTGGAAAGATGTTCAAACCGGAGGCCAACTGTCATTATTTGAGGAAGATGTAAACAACCAAGTAATTGACAAAACGTATTTTCAACGTAAAGTACAAGATCATTTTGCGAATTATTCAGAATGGATCTCGTTAAATAAATCTTTATCAATGTTTTTTATGCAGTATGGACCCATATGCAAAACTGGAACCATAAAAGACATTCTAAAAAAGCTCGAAAACGATGGCCGGTTAGTCATCAAAAGGGATCCTCCCAAAACAGAAACCGGACGCCCTTCAAAATTTATGGAGGAAAAAACAAATAAGCAGACGGTTTCATTGAGGTGGGCTCAATGAAAAAAGTCCTAAAATTCATAGATAGAAAAACATTGATTTATAAGACTGATGTTGAATACGGCGATTATACTATGAATCATGTGTTAGGTTGTTCACATGGGTGCTTATATCCTTGTTATGCTTATTTACAGAAAAAGAGATTTGGCGATATTAAATCGTATGAAGAATGGTGTGAACCTGCATTAGTAAAGAACACTCTGGAATTACTTGACGAAGAATTACCACGGCTCAGGGATAAGATCAATATCTTACACCTGTGCTTTACTACTGATCCTTTTATGTATCAGTACCCAGAGATTGAGGCAATGAGCATTTCGGCTATAAAGAAGATTAACAATGCAGGGGTGACATGCTCTGTATTAACAAAGGGTATATTACCCATTGAACTAAGCGAGCTATCAAAGAAAAATGAATATGGTATTACACTTGTATCAACAAATGAAGTTTTTCGTAGACAAATGGAGCCTGGATCTGCTCCACTTGAAATACGATTGGAAGCGTTAAAAAATCTGCATAACAAAGGATGCAAGACATGGGTGAGTATTGAACCATATCCAACTCCCAATATTATTCAACAAAATCTGGATGATATATTAAATACTGTATGTTTTGTGGATAAAATCATTTTTGGAAGAATGAATTATAGTAAACAAGTTACAGCATATACTAACCATAGATTCTTCTTTAATGAATGTGCGAATCAAGTAATTCATTTCTGTAATGAGCATGATATTTCATACCATATTAAGAAAGGAACACTAACAGAATAAAACAAGGCCGGAGCAAAAGTATTTTCGCTCCGGCCTACTATTCATTTATGGGATCATGCGCTTAACTTTTCTTCGGGCTGCCCCTGAGCCACTAATTTTGCTTTTCCTTCCGTGCTTTCATAGTATTTCTGCATCATGGGCAACAGGCAGCGGGCCAGTCGTTCAATCGCATAATCCGGGATATCCATGCTGCTGCTTTCCAGCGGGTTTTTGTTTTCCTGGTTGGGCATTGGGCTCCTTTCTCTGAGATATATGTATTATCCAGTGGATCGTCGTTGGATTTGATGGTTTCATCATAAACTCTCCATTTCCGGCACGATGTGCCAATGTTTCGTTGATAGAAGCCAGCGCTGGTATCAACCTGTCAATGTTTTTCTCCATGTTTTTGTTACCGCCAATTCTATAAATTTGAGGCAGGATGACCATTTGGTCGTCCTGCCCCGATGGGGTGCCTGGGAAGCGTTGATTTTCCTGGACTTTTTTCGTTCTAATGGGTAACGGTCACGCCGGTGTTTTCTGCCGCTCCCGGTAGCGGCGCTGTTTCTCCCGGCTCCGGGCTTGTTTGGCTGTTGCGCCGCAGTCGGTACAATAGCGCTGGCGGTTGCTGCCGGGGATGAAGGGCTTGTGGCAGCGGACGCATTCCTTCCAGCCTTCGCCCTCTGGGTGAGCTTCTGCCCCAGCACGGACAGCTTGGCCTCTGTGCCCACGATGGTCTTTTCGTAATTCTCAACGCCAGCCCCGGCCAGACGGAAGGTGGACTCGGCTTCCTTGATCTGCTTTATTGTGGTGCGCATATTGCGCGAGAAATTGCTGGAATCCAGCGAAAGCGCGACCACCAGTTCGCGCAGGGTTTCGGCCATAAGTTTTCACCTTCTTTTTTTCTTGCATTATAAGAGAAAATCAGTTACAATGGTCAATATCAGACAAGCACAAAAATGAAAGGAGTTGACCCCAATGAAGAAGACCATAGCACTGGCACTTTCCATTGTCCTCGTCCTCGCTTCACTTTCATGCATCGCTCAAGCTGAAGAAGGCCCCAAGTTCGTTACTATTCAGGAATGGCTGGATGCCAAAGGAGAATGCGGCGACTGTATGCTGCTTCTGAAAATCACCCAGATTCTCAATCCTGTTCTTGCTGTCGCAGCAGATGACACTGGAACGATCAACCTGTTTTCTGGAAATGGAGAAGACAGTATGATCATCAATTTCATGAGCGACGAATGTCCTCAGGAGGGAGCAATCCTTGTAATCGCCAATCCAAGATACAATGAATTTGAAGGCACCGTTGAGATGGCTGAATGGGCTGTTCTAAGGATCATGAGAGATCCGACAATCACTATTGAAGAGTAAACCATCATCCCGGCTTCACCCCCGGCCAGACTTCATCAATGAAGGGTTTTCGTTCATAAGGAACTAATCCTTGAGGATACCGCGTAGTCGATGTGGCTACGCGGTTTTCCTTTGCTTTGGGGATGCTTCCAGGGTGACCGGCTCGGTCAGAATGGGGATTTCGATCTGGCCGACGAAGTTGAAGACGATTTCCACCGTCTGCCTGCGGTGCCCGGTGGACTTGTCCGCTTCGTGGACAATGATCTTCTTGATGAATTCGTTCACGATGGCGGTGGTTAGCTCGGGGACATCCACATACTTTTCCACCAAGGCGGCGAAGCGATCATAGTTATCGCTGTCTTCCCGCTGCTGGTCGATCAGTTCCTCCATGACGGTGATTTCGGTCTTGAGCCGCTCCTGCTCTTCTTCATAATCCGCCATCATTTTCTGATAGCGATCATCGGAGA